>JAABUY010000064.1_pt1 | contig 236862 bp, 229 predicted proteins | sample 5560271 | NCBI WGS metagenome assembly JAABUY01 (sample SAMN10711886, study PRJNA513374) | rock metagenome | isolation source: Antarctica rocks | place: Antarctica: Victoria Land, University Valley | reverse complement strand
CTCCCCTCCCCCCCCCCCCCCCGCCCCCGCGCCCCGCCGCCCCCCCCCCCCCCCCCCCCCCCAGCATTGCAGCCATTGGGAGTTCTATCGTTTCGTGAATGCAAGCATGCAAGGACATTCCTGAAATCAATCACCCCGTCAAAGCAGTCATCGCAGCCATCAGAGAATCTATCCTCCCGCACATGCCATCAAGTATCATCATCATCGTCGTCAAAGCCCCTTTTCTCGTCTCCATTCACAATAACAGGATGCGCCCTCCGAGAACACACCCTCACTCCTGACACTCGACCATAGCCGCTTCCTGCCCCTCCTTCCCCCACCGCATCCTCTCATCGCCCTCCATCCACAGCTTCTCGACATAGCCCAGCGTCTGCTTCACCTTGTGCACCGTGTCCGAGTCGCCCGTGTTCTTGCCGATGTTGTCGCTGATCTTGACGGCTGGCTGGCCGTTTGCGGAGGAGAGTTTGATGACGATGTTTAGGGGGAGGGATTTCTGGGAGGTGGAGGGGTGGGTGAAGTCGTCTACAAGAGAGGTGTATTAGTTTGTTTTTACAAGGGAGGAGGTTGGGGGGGAGGGGGAAGGGGGAGGATAGTAAGAGACTTACTGGTTAGGAAAGTGCCGATGCCAAAGGTGGGGTTGAAGCCTGCGTCTTCGGCCGCGCGCATGTATTCGAAGCATAGCTCGAGGTTGAGGGAGTCGGAGAAGACGATGGTTTTCTTGTCGGTGATGCCCTCGCTGTCGTAGAAGTCGCGCATTAATTTGACGAACGTCAATGGGTCGCCGGAGTCTTGGCGGACGCCTGTGAATGTTTGAGCGTATGAGGGGCTTTTGGCAACTTTAGACTGGTCGTCGGGTATGGAAGCGTTGCGTGTGGATATGACGTCGACAACACCGTCCGTAAGCTCGACTGCAGGGCGTGGTGCCGTAGGTATCTGGGCGGATACGGTGTTGAGCTCCGCTTCAGATCTGGTCGGCATGGATTTCCTAAAGGCTCTCAGAAAAGTCGGCGTGCCAAATGTATCCGTCAAGGCGATCCCGAGGACGCCTTCGCCGAAGCAGCCAACCCAATACCTCAGCGCAGTCTCGTTCGCATGTACGTAGTCATTCGTGATAGAGGCGATACCCATGAACCATTCGTGCGCGACAGTGCCGACGGGTGGGATGCCGTACTTCATGGCCATATGGACGTTGCTAGTTCCCGTGAGTTTCCCTTTCCACCCTTTTCCTTTCGCAGTGGCCGCAGCCCTCGTGAGTCCTTGCATCACCAGTTCGTGAGTGTGGGAATCCCTCCTCCGCCGTGTGCCAAATTCGGAAAACACGCAGCCATGCTCGAGGAGCTTTACACCCTTATCGTACGCTTTCAACTCCTGTCCATCGTGCGTCCAGTCTTTGTCGCAGAATCTGAAATATGCTTCGCTGGTAAGGGCAAGGAGAGGGATTTCGTAGAGTATCGTGTGTAACCATAATCCCCCAATGTCTAGGTGTAGATCTCCAACATCCTCTGCACTTCCTGTATCGCGTACGGGTATCCATGAGATTTTGACTTGCTTGGCTGGTTGTAGACGGAATGAGCTGAGGAATCTGAGATAGTTGTCGTTGAAATATGGGCATGTGGTGCGCAGGAATTCGAGTTCGTCATGGGCTACTTGGACGTTTGCGAGCTCTGAAATCCTACATCAGTATAGGTTGATATGTGACTGAAAAGAGTGACTCACTGTCGACCAGCTTCTGGATCCAATGGTACGCTGCTCTGCTGAGGCGCATATCAGGCGTGCGGTTGGTGAATGCGTAGGTGACATCTATTCGTCTTCAGTCATGCCACAGTGATCATAACGAAAAGAACTCACGAACGTCAGGCAGATATTTGAGGATCGCACATTGCATTGTCAATTTGTACAAGTCTGTATCCAGCAAGGAGATGATGCCTTCCGGGAGGTCCTTGAGATCGGGCATTGTAATTTGATGAAGCCCGCTGTTGGCTAGCCAAGCTGGGAGAATGTTCCTTTCCACTCGGGCTCTAGCATCTACAGATGTCGTAGAGCAATGGAGCAAGGGACTTGGCTGGAGAACACTTGGATGAAGCCTAGGAAGGTCGAAAGGCACGAGAGCCTGCGCTAAGATAGGGTAGCAATCAGTTTTCTAGCTGCATGGGCGGCTAGCGCGCCTACAAAGTGCAAAGACGGAGAGACCATCCTCACGATGTCCCAACCGACAAAGAGTACAATATTCTGCAATGAACTCGCAGAGAGATTTAAAGTCGTTTGGGACCATGCCGTCAATGGCAATTCTATGTCGTTCCTAGGTGCCTTTTGCAGTCAATGAAGCAGAGTCTCCCAATACAGGAAGACTGCACCAGAAGCTTCACTTATCTCCTTTTAATAATGGAATTTCGCCTTGTCAGATTCATGCAATGCATGGAGAGGCGTCATGCCAAGGCTCATGTCTGTGGCTTGAAGGTTTGGCTCAATTTGATGGAAGATCATGCTCTGGAGCATTCCGCACATATCCTTGATCACTACTCATGGTTTATTATACTTCTCTTCAGGGCATCTTCCTGTGTCGTGACGATGACTCCTTGTCAGTGCTCCCAACTGCCCACACTGTCTTACACAGGATTAGACTACGGAACTGTCATACATATTGATCACACAAGGTATCCACATAGTGGAGAAGACCGTTACGCTACTCTCTTTATCTGTAAAACTCTCTCGTTGGCTAAGTCTTGATTATGTTCCTCTCTTACTACTAATTCCTTCGTATCCTGATTCTTTCTCTCCATTACCCTATTTACTTCTTTCTTCCCAAAAGCGAGCATTTATATATATACACTCTCTTTCATCACTCACTCCACCCTGTACCTCAAGATGAATTCCTTAATCTTCTTCAGCCTCTTCATCCTCTTTGCATGGAGCTGCATAGCTCTTCCCCCTCTCGGCCCAGGCTTACCCATCCCGCCCAATCAGGACGCCCTTCAAGCCGTGGATGCAGGTCTACAAACAGCCGTGCCACCTACCGCCAGCGAAAACTTCATCGATACCTCTCCACCCCAGGCTCTAAACACCTCCACACCAACACCCACCCACCCCCTACCCCTCCCCCATCTCCCAACCACCACCGCACCAAACCCACCAAACCACCCCCTCAGCTCCCTCCCAACAATCCCCACCCCCAACACCCAACCACCATTCCTCCCCCACTGGCCACCACACCCCCACACACCCTGCACAACCACCCTCACGACCGCGCCCGGATTGACTCTAGCACCGAAGCCAGCAGCCGTCGTCACAAGCACCAAAACGGCGTATGTGGACTGTCACGGCTGTGAGCTGGAGATTAGGATTGTGGATAGGTTTGGCCACGGACCTGTGGTGCCGCTGGAATTTCTTACGGTGGCAAAGGGTGCGGATTTGGGGACTGCTACGGAGACGGTGATGGAATGTCAGCCTAGTGCTGTTGGCGTATGAGTGTATCGATTGGAGCTCAAGTGGTGGAGACATGGTTTGGAGGGAGTGAAACAATCTCGGGGAAACCCCCGAAATGCCCTAGTTACTCATTCTAGCATCAACATCCCACAGCCTAAAATTCCAGATACTCATCTCCGACTTCCTCCAAGAAGAACTCTACTATACCCACCAACCCCGCCTTTCCTGAATGCTCTCTCAACCCCTCAAACTCCCATAATATGACCTCGCAGGGATACATCCTAAGAAGCCCCAGTCACATTCACTAAATTCAATACTCGCCAGGATAAGAAACGGAAAGCACCTCTTTTATCCTGTTGCATTGTGCCCTCGATTGTAGCCATCCCCAACAACCTCACTAGCAAAGATATACAGAACCAACCTACCCACCAACTCATCCACCAACCCATCTATACCTATGATCCATTTTGCACAACACATAAAATCAAGCTTTTATCCACCTCTACACCACTACACCCTCACCATCATACCAAGCTCACAATCCGATACTGAAACTTGAAGACTCGTGCTATCGCACACCAGGAGTTGACTTTAACAACCACATGGATCACGGTTTTTCATCCCTCAATTCTTATTTCTTATTCCTAACCTTGGTATTTGCCTAGAGGGAGTTGTGAAGGTTATTAAATTGGAAGAAATCAGCGGACTTGAAGCTATAGCTAGCGGATTGTACGTGTGCGAAAGCGTAAACCTTCGTATTCCTCGCCAGCTTCCTATGCTTCTCTGCCTTTGACAGATCTGACTCACGACTCGACTCTGTGATCTGTCCAGCTCTAATTGGATTTTGAGAGTTTGGACCAGGACGAGATTGAAGCATCGATCCTTCGTTGGTCTTGAATAGAATGCTGCCAGCCATCCCGTTTCTCTGAGGCAGTATCATCCATCACATATCTGTTGACGAGACTGATGCTGGGATCTATACAAGACCCTTATGGTATACTACAAGACAAGGACTCAGGTCCCCAAGCCTCAAGATCCCCTCTTACCCAACTTTCTGCGCCCGATCCAACTCCATCAGCCACGACTGCGTCTCCGTCACCAGCTGTGTCCTCCTAGCCCTCAATTCCGGAAACCCCTCTGTAGTCACTTCATCCAATTTCAGCAACACCTGTACCGTTACCTCCTCGCTCAACTTCTTGTGTTCAACGTCTCGAGCTTTTGTGTCAGTGGGCGGATGGTCCATGAATTGAATACATCGCGGTACCCAGTCGTTATGGAACTTGTCCGTGATGAGGTCCAGCTTCTCAATTTGTGTAGAGGGAGCGATTTGAGCAGGCGGAGGGGCTTGAGGTGGCATATGGTGAGAGGAAGAGGGTTGCTCGGACGATGATGTTTCATTTCTCATTAGCCCATCAGCCTCTAGCAACGCCTGTATGACCGCCTCAAAGAAGACCTTGGCAACGATTGGAGGATACGCGTTGCCTATCTGTTTCCTGGCTCTTGCAGGGCCGAATTGGTGTTCCAGAGGGAACCCTTGTAGGCAAGCGAGTTCTCGATTTGTAAATGCCCTTTTGCCGGATGGATGGCTGATAGGTCCCCCACCACAGCATATCGTGTTCCTGAGGGGTAGGTTTCCGTCGTATGGCATATCGTTGCGGGTCGCCATCTGATCGGGATTGTGGAGCGGTAATCCCTCAGGAATCTCTGCGATCGCATCATTCACGGATGTGAATCGAGACATTGATGGAAAATGATGAAGATCAGCTGCTTTGCAATGCGTAGCTTTGGGAAACTCAGGAAGGACTTCACCGGGGCTGGAGAGAGAATCAGCAATTATCTCTGTGTTCTTTTAGTGTGCTTACCAGGAAGCGAAGATTATCAATCGCTTTCGAGGCTGTGGCAGGCCAAAATCACAGAGATTGAACACCTTCCAACGCAGGCTAAAACCCAACTTGGTGAACATCTGAATCATGGCCGTGAACCAAGGCAGGGTGTCGACCTGCCGCGTGAGACCGAAAGTCTCTTCAAGCGTAACGATGCGTGGCTTGACTTTGTTAATTAATTCTGTAACGGCCGAGAAAGTTGCCTGGTTTAGCTCGTCGTTCTGGCCCGGACCTGTATGCATCGGGGAGAACGGTTGGCAGGGCGGAGAGAGGTGGAGGACGTCGACTCTGAAGTCTTCTGTCAAGACTGTCACGAATTCATGAACCGCTACTGCTTCGCACCTGGTACCGTAAAAGTTTCGACGGTAAGAATCAATCGCAGCGGGATCATAATCAAATCCCCAGTCAACTCGAAGTCCGGCTGCTTTAGCTCCCCGCGAAGCTCCACCAGCACCACAGAATGCGTCCGCGAACTTGTATCGAGGCTTACTTAGATCGGTAGCCGAGGAGTGATCATAGCGTGGGTCGATGTCACCGCACCTTGCACGCTCATTACGATCAAAACTTTCTTCTCCTGTTAGCCACTCCTTACACGCACCACCCTTAATCGTCTCTTCTCGGAAATTTCGTCTTATTTCCTCATCATCTATAGCGTAACCTTCGTCCGCCTCGTGATCCTTATGCACTTGTATGTAGCCCTCGTTCTTACTAACTAAGAGCTGTCTTGTACGACAAACTAGCTGCCCGTTCTGCATAATAAAGTCCTTGCCTTGGCTTCCAAAGTTAGGATCGGCTTGGCGAAAGCTAACATTAGGAAAGTGTTGGTTGGTCACCACTAATTTGCGGATTCGTAAAACATCCGATAGTGGGACAGTCTTGACGCTCTGATGGTAGACGTTCGGGTCATTTTCATTAGACTCTTGTAGCATAGTGACCTCGTTCATCTTGAATTCAAGTAACCCGCCAAGATCTTTGTTTCGTCGGAATTTAATCCCCATTAGGGAGACTAATTGGGTTGCATGATCTGGGACGATAGTAGTGATACGGAGGAAGTCCCCATCCAGAAGTTCTACGGTCTTACCCGGCTTGTAGGTTCTCCCATCGAAGGCGACAGCGACATCTTTGCCGAGATTGTTGTAAAGATTAATCTTCTCTCCCTTCGATCTCGTAGAGACGGGAATTCAATCTTCCGATCCAGACGTCCCGGCCTTAACAGAGCAGGATCTAGAGTATCGGCTCGATTTGTCGCCATGATGACTTTTACGTTGCTGGTTTGATCAAATCCGTCCATTTAATTTAAAAGCTCCAGCAGTATGCGCTGTACCTCTCGATCTGCACCCGTCTGCGCATCAAATCGTTTCGTTGCGATGGCGTCGATTTCGTCAATGAAGATGATCGCAGGCGAGTTCTCAGCTCCAGGTATCCAAGCGCTGAATATCGTCTAGAAAACCTGCCGAAGGTGCTGTTCTAGTAAAGATGATGTCTGGTGTAGGATTAACGAATCGTTCTTCAAATTCGTCGCCGAGTAGCGTTCCGTCGCTCTCATCATCGAAGTCTTGATCAAGGTCAACGATATTTGGTTCGCCAGTACCAAACTCGAAGAGCAGAGAGCTGTTGTCATCGTGCTCAGAAGCCATGATGTGATTCCTCTAAAATTATTGTAGAGCTGAATCGAATCTTGCGGTACTCAAAGGCCGGAAGGAGTTGATGATATTGATAAGGGTGGACTGATGATTGAAGGTGGGAGTCTTCTGATTGGGCAATTTTGCAGTCAATAGTTGCTATACGCCGTCGAGGGGGGATGATGTCGCGAACCTGCATGTACATAGACGCATAGTACGTACAGTAGTCCTCGTCGATTGCAAGTGCATGGAAAGGTGATTAAATGTAACTCGTGCATAAAGAAGATGGCGCGGATGAAGGTTGCCGTCATTCACTCCTCTCTCAAAGCTCTCACTTTAGCGAGGTCTCACTTCCAGGAGAAATACTGGCGGGTCAGGGTGTTCCGCGTGATATGCTTCGTTTCTTCACTCCTTTCTTTGGATACTTCCACGATTTCTTCACCTCAATCGGCTGCAAGAATCCATTCACATGGACACCCCCAAACGTTTCACTCTTCTCATTGTCAGTGCCAATGATGTCACTAGCTGCCACAGCCTCCTTGTTTTGGCTTACAGTGACCCGCGTCATATCATCCGGCTGGTAATTTCTTTCTTCGAAGCAGAGACTGCCCTCCTCCAGCGTCCTGAAAGCGATACCCTCACTAAACAAAGTTGAACATCGAGCAGCAACTCTCTCTACCACGTTCGGTGGCCACCCGGTCATTGATGCAATGCCGAGTAAATCGCTCCAGTCTCGACAGCCCAAACGCAACACTCGATTGCGGAGATTTTGACTGCTCCTCGGTCGAGAAGTGAACTTTGGACGCTTACTCTGGCTTTTGGATCTTGACACTGTACTACTTGTTGATAAATCCTCGGGCTCAGAAGCAATATCAATCTTGGTGTCAAGGGTTGATGTGCTATGCTTCCTCTTCCTGGCCTTACGCTGAGATGTTGAGCGGTCATTGGTTTCGCTTTCGGAGTCGCTCGCGGCATGCCCAACAGTGAGGTATGATTTTCTGGCGTAATGAAGCCCTAGCAGTAGATCATCTATCTTTTTCATGACATGTTGAACCGTAGGCCGTAAAATTTGACTTGCTCGCTCATCGTCTGTCATCACTACTGGCTTCAAATTCTGGGTCGTATCGTCTGTTCCTTTCACCAGTGAGACCTGAGACTGGCGCTTCCTCGGTCTGATCTCCGACGCTTCAGAATCCTGATCTTCTGACTCCCTGTCATGAAATCGCCCTCTAGCTACCCGTAGAACTTGGGCCCCTATGAGCTCCCTCAAGAGCTCACTCGATCTTGTTGCTTTCATAGAGAACGATTCAGACACAGAGGCCGCTTCTTCCCACCGCCTTTCCTCCTCCCTAGGAACATCCACTGGCGGCAGAGGCCATGCCGTCCACACCTTTGGTGGCGTCCAAGACACAGACTCATCAGGCACGTTTCCGTCAGCGTCTAGGAGCTCAAGTTCTCGCGGCCGGGCTTGGGTGCCACGAGGTGTCTTGAGCATGAAAGCATTGTACAGGTGGATGCTGATATCCTTGGCTGTAAACTGATCGAGACTAGCCGCCAGATCCCTCTCGGGAGCAGTCCAGTTGCGCCAGGTAGAGGGAGGTCCTAGAAATCGATTTGGACGTAATGGTGGAAGGTTGAGTGCTGGCGAGTGTTCCTCTGTTGATGTCCCCACTTCCTCTGAGTCCTGAGCTGCGATGTTGGGCTGGGGATTGCCATCATCACTAGTGATTTCAGATGCTTGAGGCACTGCTCCAATAGTGGCAATATCATCAGGATCAAGTCCGTCAAATGAATCGACACTTGAGGAGTATAGTTGGTCCTCCTCCGCATAGACCTGGTCCTGTGGGCGTTGTGCGGATTGGAAGAGCTCCTCTTCATTGGAAGAAGACATGAAGAGAGGCTTAAGGTAATCAACGGGGGCTGAGGATGTTTCAATATAAATCAATACACAGATCTATGGGATACTGCCATTTGGCGCGAGTCGATGTGCAGCAGGCTTACTCAATGACCTCTTCGCCCATTCATACGGCTCAAACCACGCTTACTACCGATTGACCCTCTGGAGGTATTCCATGTATAATCTCCATTTACCCCATCTTCGTGGTCGCTTTCGTGCAAATTCTGCAACATTAAATATAGTCAAGCGATTAGACACACAGTGCAACTAGAATTAGTGCCTTGATGGCCCGCTAGCCGACCCAATCGTAAAGGACATATCGTAGATTAGAGAAGGAACTCGATATTAAGCAATTGGGCGAGGTTGGATAGCTGCAATATGTGCGAAGGAGGCCAAGACCTGGCTAAAGCTGGGCTTTCTACGGGATACGCGAGCATTATACGTTTGTCATCAAGATCGTACAGATTGAACCTCGAATGATGTCTCATAGGACAGACCCAGAAACGTTGAAGCGAGTCTACCGCTGATGTCTATGATCTACTGTTCTACCTATGGCAGGAATGGTCTCTACTTTACTCCGCACGGCTTTGGCGATCTTGAACCACTGCTTCTCTGCCATACCTATGCTCCACTACGCATGCTGACGTGCGACTTCATGAACGTTCCTGTTCGGTAGCATTTAGGCAGCAACGACCTGTATTCCAGAGAGGAGTCGGAGTGGCGGCTTTTGATAATGTCCACAGTGATGCCTGATACCTACTGAATTCTCTTTTTGCCCTCTTCGAGATGACCCAAACGGGTACTACTTAAGCCACGCTCGTGCCGGGAGACAAATGGACCAATGAGCTTATCCTGGATGACACTGCCCATCGTGTCCTGATAACCTTCTTGAGCCCAACGAGGAGTATTGAGCTTGGGCCAATTTACCTATGACCGGCAAGATCAGCATACAGCTCGATTTCGGTACGGTATGACTTACATAAAGCATGCCATGCGTCCAGATGAAGTTGGCACACCACGTCCCAACCATCATGCATAAAAGAGCAAACACACGTAAAGGCCAAACCGTTGTTTCTGGCCGAGTCCTGGTCAAAGAGGTGACCATGATCATTAAGAAGCTGAAGGCAAGTAGGTAAGGTATGGCTTGGATTGCAATCGGCCTCCGGTCCTTGAAGATGAGATTGTTGTTGGTGACAGAGGAAGAGGGGAGATGTACGCCTAGGAAAAGGTCAAAAGCATCTTGTCTGGGGCCGTCTCCAAAATTGTTTTTCACGTAACGTGTTATAGAATTGTTAAGGTCCTGAGCGGCCCCTGCCCTTGTCCTTTCGCCTGTGCGGGTGAAGTCAGTCTTCAAGGCCCCAGTTCCCGAATACGATCTTGACACAACGTCGGCGTTGTCTGCCCAGACGTTGCGAAATAAGTGTTCAAACATTTTGTTATCGTCTGCAGACTCCCCTGGTTTGAGTACCCCTGCGTCGGTCAATTGCCGGGTCAAGGTGTAACGAGCCAACATTGTCTGAACAACATTGGTCCTATCCAAGCAATCCATGCAATTCGTCCTCACTACAGCCCTCTGTTGGTTTCGAACTTCCAACCGGCCTTGCGCATCAGCAGGCATATCCACCCCCCGAAAGTACTGTCCTCTGTCCAAGCCCGGTTTCAGCTGATCGAGCAGCAACTGAGCACGGTGCCATTTCAATCCTTTGGTCTCATTGTGGAAGTCGAAATAGATGTAGTGAAGCCGATCGTACTTCTGCTTTCTATCGCTCGCCTCCACGACATGTATCTTCTCGTCTGTGACATAGTCTGCCTGGGTTGACTCATCAGGCGAGGAGACCAATATGCGCACCATTTGCTCATAGGCTTTCTTGACTTTGTCTTCCCGACCTCTCTGATTGACAAGGTTCACCAAATAGTTATCGCCATATAAGCTGATCTGTTCGTCAAAATGCCGTCGGGCGGCGTCCACAGCTGTCTCCACACCCCTCACCTCAAGGTTTGGTGTGTAATGCAACGTGCTGATTTCTGCCCAGTACACTGGGATACTGCCTCTCGTTTGCACATAGGACATGACCTGAGTCTCGTGGCCTTCGTTAGCTCCGACCTTGCCATTCTGCATTCCTTGCCCCCCAGCAAAGCCACCCAATTCTCCGCTTTCGTCGTGCAATATGACGATCTGTTCCGTCTCGTTATAATTGGACACATGTCCTTGATCGTCAATACCTCGGGTAAGATATCGCGTCCCCGCCCTATACCTCGATCTTCTTGTTATCAACGTGAATGTCAACGGTGTCCCTTTGAGGCACGTCTGTGTGATCCTCATCATTCCGAACATGACTGGCAGAATAAATGGGTCGGCTCCAGCTTGCTGTCCGCCGCGAAGACCAGATCCACTACCAGCGCCATTGGCGAAATCTATCAGATCTGACTGTATGAACCTGTTCCAAAAGAAGCGATCGTCCGCCCGTTTCCACAGTGGCTGTCGCAGATCTGACAGTGCCTGCCGCTGAAAGCTATTTGTAATGTCGCAAGAATATGAGAAGTACATAGGACCGGTCTTAAGGAGGGTTCTGAGGAGGGCGAGGTAGGTGTCTTCATCAGGGTCGTGGAGAGCTCGCTCGCGAAGGGGCAGGAACTCGGTAGAGATAATCTTGTAGACCATGTGACCTTTCAACCTACCCATTGGTTGTGCTTTGGTGATTACTATTATGTATTTGTCTACAGTAGTCAATACCGCTGCTGTTGGGAAGTGGGCGCAATTACCTAATCTGAGCTTGATCATGCCCAGTATGCCCGCAATACTGGACACGCGCTTGGTACCTAACAAAGCGCCATCGTTCAACCGGAGATCGCCAGATGGCCGCTCAACAACAAGCGTTTGCGCTGAGGGCGAGGATGGGGAGGTAAAGGCATAATGTGAGGCTGAGGCGTGTACGTTGATGTCTCTGAAGGGTATCAAGCTGCGCATTTTGGATCGGTGCTTGCTAAAGGTATCTGGAGAAGAGTAGAGGAGAGGTAGTGTTGTCGTTGCAATGATCTGAAGCTCGTACAATAGTACACCTCACTAGAGGGTCGCCATCTCGGTGCGAGATTAGTAATCAATAAAAACGTATTATAAAATAATATTATAGATTTATAAATAGTAGTAAAGACCTATATAACTAATACTATAATAATTTATATAAAATAGATAAATATAACTTAGTTTATCTAGCTAGGCTATTAGTACTTCTATAACTAAAATAAACTTAATAACTTAAATATTACTTAGGTAAGTTTATATAAGTACTTTATAAATAAAGTTATATAATAGAGTTATAAAAGACTTATATAACTATTCCTATCCTTTTATTCTATTTTAGTCTATTAATAGTAAGTATATCTCTATTTAGTATTATTCTAATTTATACTCTTTTTATATAATATACTTATAATTTTATAATCTATAAAAATCTATAAAAAAATATTAAAACTTATATAAACTATTATAACTTCTAATTCTAAGCTAGATAATAAGGTAATACTTAGTAAGCGTCTAGTATATATTAGTATAGAAAATAGTATCCCTATAAAGCCTAGTAGAGAATCTAAGAAAAAATATAAACGCCTAATAGAAGCTAAAAAGATAAATATAGAAAAGAAAGCCCCTTATAAGCTTTAATATATAGTTATACTACTAATTCTATAAAATATATAATTTTATACTAATAAGAAAGCTAATAGATTAGTTAGTATAAAAATAAATAAACTATAATCTTTTATATTAATATATATAAAATATAAAATACTATTATATCCCTAAATCTATTATATACTAATCTTATATAGATATTTTCTACTCTATAAAAGAAGAGGATACTTATAACTCCTATATAAAAGGGAATAGAAATTTTAGCTCTTATAAGACCTTATCTAGATTTTATAAAGGGGTATATATAAACTATATAAGTAGTAGTAATAGTATAAATACTTATAGCTTTATAAATAGTTAGAATAAATCTTTTTAAATAAATTCTATAATATACTAACTTATATAGATAAGGTTAAGGAAAAATATAAATATATAGCTAGTAGTAGTTAGTAATACTTTATATAGCTAATCCTAATTAGTACTAATCTTTATAAATAGGGTTAAAAAATACAAATTTATATAGATTAGTAAACTTATAGAAATAGAGCTATATAATACTATTATAGAGTATTATATAAGGCTTATAAAACTATATAGCTCTATAGTAGATTATAAGAAAAAGGAAGGGACTAATAAAGAGGAGGAATCCTAGGTATAATAGGTATATAGATTAGTATAAAGAGTAGTAGATTTATATAAGCCTTCTTAAAGGTTATATAGATTTTAAAAAATCTATATATAAGTATATATTTATAGGATAGAAATAAAATATCTTATATCTAAGATATACCTTTCTTATAATAAACTAAAAAAATAAGTAGAAAACTATAAGTAATAATAGATATATAGAATTAGGAGGTAGCTTATAATAATCTAATAATACTAATTATATAATAATAATTAAATAATAATTAGATAATAACTTTTAAATAGTAATAGTATTAAGAATATTAATTAAATTATTATAATAGTATTAATAATATTAATTAACTAATAATTATAAAGTAAAGTTAATACTTAATCTAAAATTTACTTTAATATATAGTAAGATAAGTCCTAATATTAGGATATAATATAAGGGGAGGAATTATAAGTAGTAGTAGTAGTAGTAGAGGTAGTAGGTTAGGGAGTAGAGGAGGGATACTTATATAAGGGCTAGGGAGCTTAATAGGGGGGAAGGAACTTAAAGATAAGGGAATATATATTAGAAGAATACTAGTAAAGGCCTTAAAAGTTATAATAGTTATATAAGACGTATTAAAGAGAGGAATAATATATAAAGTAGGAAGGATAATAGAGGTAGGGCTTAAATATATAAAGGAGTTTATTATAAAGGTAAACTAATAGCTTAAGGAGGTATATAAGTTTAAAAAAATAGTAGAAGAGTAATTCTAAGGAGGGAAGATATAAAGGGGTAGAAGGAGCTAGGTGTAGATAACTAACTAAAGCCTAATAGGTATAAAGATAGGTAATATAAGCCCTAGGGGGATATTTATTATAATAATAATAGGTAATATTATAAGGAAGGGATTTAAAGTAATAAATAATAAGAAGGCTAAGACTTTAATAATTTAGATTAAAGATAGAATTAAGAGAGAAATAGTAAGTATATTTACTAGGGAGTAGCTAGTTATAAGGTTTAAGATAATTATAATCTTAAAGATAAAAGAGATTATAATAGTAAGGTACCTAGTTAAAGGTAACTTAATACTATTTATAATAGAGATAGAAGTAAGGGAGGAGTTAGAGGAGAATAATAATTAAATAAGGAATATATATAAGTTAATAAGGGTATTAAGATAGACCTTTTTAATTATAATATATAAGGTATTAAAGAAGGTAGTAGATATATTAAAATAAAAGGAGGTAAAAGAGGTAATTATTTAATAAAATAAAAAGAACCTCTTAGGGTTAAAGATTATAAGGGTAGCCTAGCTATAAATAGTTATATAAGAGAGGAGAGAGGGAGAGGTAGAGAAAGAGAGAGCCTTACTACTATTAAAGCTCCTTATACTAGAGATAGTAGATAAAATAATTAAAAAGGGCTTAATAAAAGGGTATAACCTCTTAAAGTATAAAAGGTAGGAGAGGAATAAAGTTATAATATAGTACTTTAACTACTAGTAGTATAAGTATATAATAAGATATTATAAAAGCTTAATATAATATAAAATCTATACTAGTAAATATAACTTAAGGGAATATAAAGTAAAAGAAGGGGAGATTAAAAAATATAATAATTATAAAAAGAATAGTTATATAACCTAGGAGTAAAGATATATAATTAAAGTAAAGGAGTTAAATAAGCTTTATTAAAAGATAGTAGAAAATAAGAAGAAATTATATAAAGGCTTTATAAGAGGAAATAAGTAATAAGATACCTAGAAGTAGCCTTAAAGGGAGTAGATAATAATAATAATAAAGAAGAAGAGGAAGTTTATATTAAGATTTAAAGACCTTAATAAGGTTATAATATAAATAGGTTCCTAAGGAGATATAAAGGAAAGGGGAGTTATATTACTATTAATAGTAATATTATAAAATAGGCTAGGAAGGCTAATTACTCTTTAAGTAATAAAGATAAGTTAATAGATATTAAAAGAAATACTAATATAAGAGGCCCTAATTATTAAGGGAGTAGAGGTTATAAAGGATATCTAATAAGGATCTTTATAAGAGTATAAAAAATAATAAAACTATTATAATATAATATATAAAGGGAGTAGATTATAATAATAATAATACTATTAAAAGATAAAGAGATATAATAAATAAATATCTTAACTATCTAGGAGCTATTATATATAAAGAGGATAAGTTTAATATATAACTTAAATAGAGGAGTATTCTACTTAATATATAAAGTAGGGAGAGATATAAGGATATATTTCTTTATAAATAAATATTAAATATTAATAAATAGGGAGTTAAATTTATATTAAGGGATTTATACTCCCTAGAGATATAAGTTATAAAGAAGGAAGGGGGAGTATTAACGCGCCTTTAAATATATAATATATATAATTCTAACCTAGAGTCTAAGACCTTAATAAATAGCCCTTTTATACTATTAAGGGTAAAGGAGTAGCTAAGTTAGCCTAGGGAATATATACTAGTAGGAGACTTTAACCTTTATTACTTAAATTAGAATAATAGGGGTAGATATATATATATTATAAAATAATAGATATATTAATAGATATTATAAAAAAAAGGGGAATAAAGCTTACCTTATTAAAGGATATAATAACCTAGAAGGTAAGGAAAGTAGAAAGTATTATTAATTTAATATGTATAATAAAGGATATTAAGTAAATACTATTAAAATATTATGTTAAGCTAGACCTTTATTATAAATTTAATTATATTTAAATATATATTAAAGTTAACTTTAAGGTAGAGGTAGTAGTCTTATAATTATAAAGGGTATAAAAGATAATAGACTTAAAAGAGATAAAGAGGTAAATAAACGCCTTTTAATACTTACTATTAAAAAGGGAATTAATAACTAGAGGGTAGATAAATAGCTACCTAGTTAAAATACTCTAAAGCCTAATAAAAATTATAAAAAAGGAGGTATTATAAGTAAAGCCCTCTTTAAAAGTAAAGTCCTTTTAGAACTTAAATTATATAAAGGTTATAAAGATAGTATTAAAGCTTAAGGTAGAGTATAATTATAAGAGAAGTTAAAGGAGTCTAAAGGTATAATAAGAGGCTTAGAAGATTAAAGGGAGGGTATTAAAGAAAGTAAAAGTACTTTATTTTAAAAAGGTAGTATATAAGGTATCCTAAATATTTAATAAACTTTAAAAGCTAGTTAAATAAAGCTAAGAGAGAAGTATACTACTTTAAGAACTCCTAAAGTTCCCTACCCTTAAGAAAGATAAGGAAGGTCTTAAAGTAGAGTTATTTTAAAAGAAGGTAGAGGTCCTTTAAAGGACCTTCTTCCTTCTACCCTTAAAGGTAGATTTAAGTAATATCTAGGGGTTTTAATATAAGATACCTTTAATAATAAATATAAGAGTTATTAAAGAAGAGGTTTATAAGGTAATTAATAAGTTAAAATAAAATAAAGTACTAAGGATAGATAAGATCCTAAATAAATTTTTAAAGATAGTAGAAAGGGAGCTATTACCTAGCTTTATATACTTATTCTAAGTATACTTAAGGATTAGATATTACTTAATAAAATTTAAGAAGGCTAATATAATTATCTTAAAAAAATTAAAGAAAGAGGACTATTTAAAGTTAAAGTTATACTATTTAATTACCCTACTTAATATCTTAAGGAAGGTATTAAAGGTGGTTATTATAAAGAAGCTAAATAACTTTATAAAGGAATATAAGCTATTACCCTTATAATAGATAAGAGTAAAAAAGGGAAGGTTAATAATAATATCCCTTAAGATAATAATAGAGGTAATATATATAATATAAAATTATAATAAATTTAATATAATAAATATATTATTATTAGATATTATAAGGGCCTTTAATAATATCTCTTATAAAAGGTTACTTTATAACTTAAAGAAGAAAGGGGTCTTAACCCTTATTATAAAGTAGGTATAAAGCTTTTTAATAAAAAGGGCTATAATAATTATATTAGGCTAGGAGATAAATAAAATAGAAATAATAGAAATTAAGATCCCTTAAAGATCCTTAATATTAATATTAATATTTTTATTTTTTAACTCCCTACTTATAAAAGAGTATATAAGGATAAAACTCTAGGTATAAATTAAGGGCTTTATTAATAATATTTACTTAATAATATATAATAAAAGTATTAAAGAGAATTATAAAATCCTAGTAAAGATATATAAAATATACCTTTATTAGGTAAATATATATAAGGTAACTTTTACCCCTTATAAGTATAAGCTAGTCTACTTATTAAAGAGCTTAAAGAGGTTTAATATAAAGGTAATAATAGACCTTAAAGTAGTAATAATATATCTTAAGATATTAATATAAGTCCTTAAGCTTTATATTAATAATAAACTAAGGTAGGGCTTATATATTAATAAGGTAAAGTTAAAAATAGAGATATAAAAGCTAGCCTTATTAATTATTACTAGCTTAATATAAGGTATTATACTTAATAGGGTAAGATAAATATATAATATTATAATCTAGTTAGTAATAACCTATATAATAGAGATATAATATAACTTAAAAGGGATATTAAAAGTAAAGAAAGTAAATATTATAATACTAGAAATTATATAAAATAAGTATTTAAGGATAATATTTAAGGCCTTTAAGGTAATTAATATATAAGTATTAAAGGTAGAGTTAAGGGTCTTATTAATAAGGATAAACCTTAACTAGTTAATTTTATAAGTATTAATAATATAAGGGATCTACCTATTAATTAAAGAAGGGAACGCGAGGATCTATTATAAGTTAAAAGGAAAGAGGGGAAGAGAGAAGAGGGTTATAAAGACTCTAATAAAAGAGAAGTAATCCTAAGTAAAAAGAGCCCTCTAAGTAGTAATAAGGGGAGGGGATACTAGAATAATAAATTAAAGCCTTAGAGGTAGGGAAATAATAAAGAGGGATAACCCTACCCTTAAAGAAATTAAGAGGTAGGTAAAAGAGAAGTAGAAAGAGAGGTAGCTAAGATATTAAGAAGATATCCCTAATTATATAAAGATAGTAATATAAAAAGGAGAGGTTTAAAAGATAAGAGTTAACTTTTATATAAGGCTTTTTAAGGCTAAGAGCTTTATAAGTATTTAATTATATATAAAGAAGATAGGATTATATATATTCTTATATAAGAGGAGGGTACTTAAGGTTAATAGTATTAATTATAAATATAAATAAAGATATTAAGATATTAAGTATATACTTATATTCTACTTTAATTATATAAAGGGGAGGAGGTAGATACTTTAAAAGGTAGGGTTAAGTAACTTTTATTAAATAATATTAATCTTAAAAGGATTAAAGGTAATAACTAAATAGGTAATCTAATAAGGTATACTTAGCTAGTTTATACTAATAAGGGAATAACTCTTTAAAGTAATATAAAAGTAAATAAGCTCTAATTAGAGGGTAAAGGGGTAGGTAACCTTAATAAAAGAAGAGAATAAGATAGTATAAAGAATATAAGAAAGGGTAGTATATAATATCTAAAGATCTAAAAGTATAATAATAAATAGAGTAGGAGATAAGGTTTTCTTTTATAAATTATAATTTCCTCTAGTAAGTTAGATATAAACTACCCTTATTAGCTCTAAGTAGCTAGATAATAGAGTATAAAATATAAATATAAATATAAATATAAATATAAATATAATTAATAATTATAATAATTTAATAGTAGTAATTTAATAGTAGTAATTTAATAGTAGTAATTTAATAGTAGTAATTTAATAGTAGTAATTAAGTAGTAGTAATTAAGTAGTAGTAATTAAGTAGTAGTAATTAAATAGTAGTAATTTAATAGTAGTATTAATAGTAATATTATAATAGTAAATAAATAATAGGAATTAGGTAATAGTAAGTAGGTAATAGTAAGTAGGTAATAGTAAGTAGGTAATAGTAAGTAAGTAATAAAAATAATAAAACTAATAATAAAATAATATAGAATAATTAAATATAATTAATTTAAATAAGAGGTTTATTATAATAATAGTATTAAAAAGGCCTTTATTTTATTATTTTATTATATATTATTTAAAAGAACCTCTAGATATATAATATTATCTATACGCCCCTTTAAACTTACTAGTAAGAGGACTAAAAGTCTCTATATATCTATTAGAAACTAGACTAGAAGGCTAGTTCCTAAGAGCTAGAATAGATAGTATAAACTACTAGCGAGTAGGTAGTAATATAAAGGTAGACTTAATACTCTAGTTACTTTATAATTATAGAAGAACTAATCTCTACCTTCTAAGGAGGTAGAGGGAGGACTATCTAAATACCCCTTAAGGAAGCTACCTAGCCTCTTAGATATCTAGATAAAAGGATATCTATTAGGATAATAAGAAGCTAAACTAATACTACTAGGATATTACTAATAAGCCGCAATATACTAGCTAGATATATTAAGATATCCTAATAATTACCTCCCCTTTAAGGGTATTTATCTCTAAATACTAACTATTACTATCTATAATAGGACTTATTAAAAACCTTTAAAACCCTTATAAGGAAAATAAGAGAAAGAGTTCTAAGGATAATAATATTATAATAATAGTAACGCGCTATTAATATTATATAATACTAATAATATAACCTTTATAGTTATAATATTATTAATAGTAGATTATAATTATTAATTAAGTTTATTATTATAATACTTTATAAATATATAATATAAATAAGTAATTATAAAAGTTAGGTAGTAGTATTACGCTACTAAATTATATAGTTAATATATATAATATAGTATATAATAAAGTTATAGTTTATTTACTTCTAACTTCTTTTATAATTATTACTACTAATATTAACCTATTATAAGTTACCTTAAGCTATATCTTAATATATTAATAATTAAAGTTAATATATTTAATATTAATATTATTAATACTTTATAAGATAACTATTATTAGAATATAAGTATAATATAAAAGATTAATTGTTAATATAGTACTATATTTTAAATAGTTAATAACTATAATAATAATTAAGGTAAGTCTCTACTAGTATAAGGGTACTACGTAATAACGTAGCTATTAAGTATTATAAATAGTACGTATATATATATATATAGAACTCTCTATTCTTATTAATAGTAAGACTAATTACTACCCTTCGCTTTAAGGGGAATTCCCTCCTCTTATATTATAGGTAAAGGGGTAGTATAGTACTACTATATATTATAGATATTATATTAATAGTAATACTATATTCCTAAATAGTCCTTATAATTATCTCCCTATCTAGGCTCTTAGGCTTTAAGAGTATAAAAGGTTATAATTTATAGAAGATACTCCCTTAGTAATAGAACGCACCTCTAATAAGAGTATAATAATATAATTAATTATAAAGCCCTTTAAGCTAAGCCTTAAGGAATTTATAGTTTTATTAAATTATAATAATCGCGGATACTACTCTTATATATAATCCTTATATTATAATATATTCCTATTATACTTCCTATTATCCTTTATTAATTTATTATAAAAGTAGCTAGAAGTCTTAGTATTTTAAAGTAAATAGGAAGTTATTACTATTAAGGGTTTACTAAGTACTTAAGGCGTACCTTCTTTATATAACTTTAATATTATTCTTCTAATTATAATATCTTTATTTTTTATTAATTATATTAAGTCCTTTTTAAGTCTTATTTATATTATTACCCCCTTTATACCTTATTATACCTCCTTATACTTCTAGTAATTATTTTATAAGTAATCCTTAGTAATAAACTTACCCTTACTACTAATTAAAAGAAGACTACTACTACCCCCTCTACTTATAATAGTATATAACCTCCCCTACTAAGCTACTCCTAGCCTATTCTTATATTATCTTATATAATATACCTTTATTATATTATATTTTAATTTAAAGAGCCGTAAGTCTAATATTTTTAATTAAAGCTTTACTTACTTTTTTAGTAGGATAACCTACGCGCGCGCCTCCCCTAAGTTAATAAGATATAAGTATTATAAAGATCTTAATATTAAATATTAATAGGAGATCCCTACTTATACTTACTATACTTATACACGCCTTCTTTAATCTTTAGATATTATAGCTACTTTAAATACTAGCTCTAACCTCCCTTAGCTTATTAGATTCTAATAAACCTTTAATAGGCTTATTTAATAGTATTATTACTACCTTTACTACACCTCCTCCGCCCCTACTACTATTATAACTCCTATTAGGGTTAACCTAGCTATTACTATCTATATTATAAATACCCTAGAGGGCATTCTTAATATTCTTTATTAGCGTATATATATTACTCTATCTCCCCTTTTAAAGTACTTTTAAAGCCTTACTAATATATTATAGGAGTATCTCCCTCCTATTATAAAGGATAAAGAAGAGGATAATAAGGAGGATACTCCTATTACTAGTAGTAGTAATAGTAATAGGCCTAGTACTACTACTAGTATAATATAGCGGCCCTCTCTTATAACGCCTTTAATAGTCTAGTTATATTAGGTATCTTTTCTTTTTTATTTATAATAATAGAAATTATTTCCCCTCCTATATAATATAAACTTTATACCTTAAGGTAATCCTACTTAAATCTTTCTAATATATCTAGTATATTAACTAAGTCCCGCTTATATAGCTATTAATTATAATTATAAGACTAACCCTTCTACTTTACTAAATACTAAGGTTTATTATAAGAGATTTTATAGTTAAGAATAGCTTTAACTTCCTATTTATCTTTATTATTTATAAGCTCTACTTATATAGCTTTTATAATACTCTTACTATTACTTTAATATAGCTTTATAAGTAAGACGTAAAAGATATTATATATATAAAAGGTATTAGGTAGTTATAACTTATATACCTAACTACTAATATAATTAAGGACCTTAAAAAGCTCTAAATAATATTATAATAGTTTCTTAGTTACTTATACTAATCTAATATACTTTATATTTAATAAGATATAATTACCTATATTATATTATCTTTACTTTTATTATTTATTTATATACTCTACTTATATAGCTTATACTTAATATAAGTACTACTTTAAACCTTCCCTTTATTTCTAAAGTAATTTAACCCTTTCTTATACTAATAGGACTTCTCCTAATAGTAGCTCTAAAAGCTTTATATCTAGCTTAGATAAGTAGTTATAAAGCGCCTTATATAGAGGTAACCTAGTACTAGTATACTTTATATAATTATATATAAACTCTACTAGATAAAGTAACTCTACCTAGTTATCTTATCTCTAGGTAGAATAGTAGCGTAGATACTACTTAAGTATACTATTCTATCTCTCTATTTAACTATCTATTTAAGGGTAAAAAGTAGTACTAAGCTTTCTTTTTATATTAGTATAATAATATATAGCTACCTAGAAGCTACTTATAAATACTATCCCTTAATTACTAATAATACCTTCTAGCTAATTAAACCTTAAAAAGATTTTATAATATAATAGGTTAATAATACTAATAGTATTAACTATCTTTATAATAGGTAAGTACCTAGCTACCTTAATATAGTAGTCTATAACTACTAAGATTATATTATAAACGCCACCCTTTTATTTACTTAGAGGGAGATCTATAATAAAATCTATTATAATCTCCTAAAAAGGTCTTATAAGTATTAGTAATAGTAATAGTATACTATAAATAGTATATCTACGCGGCTTTATTAATTAGTAGGTTAAGTATTCTTATATATAATTATAAATATCTTATCTTATTAATTTCTAATAGAACTTCCGCTTAATAAACTCCCGCGTATACTTCTATAAGTAGTAGCTAGTATAAGGGTTATTATAATAAAGCTTTAAGATCTCTTATCTAATTACTTTATTACTAGATATAAAAACTACGCCGCCTTTATAAAGGACCCCTATCTTATCTATTAATAGAGATACGTTAATAGCCTTTTTATAGCCCTAAGACTTTAATAACTATCTCTTATTATAAATATCCTTATCTCCCTCTTAGAGATATTAAAGTATCTCTAATATTAAGTTACTATATTTATTCTATATATACTCTATTATTAACGCGGTTATAATATACCTTCTAAGTACTATTTAATTAATATTAAATTATCCTATAATAGGGTTTAAGCTATTACCTACACTACTCTACGTCTTTAAGAGCGCGTTACTCTCCCCTATTTTTAGAGTATAAGGCTTTCTAAGCCCTATCTCTAACCTTTTACGCTATTTATAGTTATAAGCCTTATTATCTTATAAACCTTTATAAATACTATATATATAATACTTATTAAAAGGAATATACCTAATATTCTTTAACTTATTTTATAATATTAGTAGATAAGTATCTTCTTTATCTATTACTAGTATATAATCTAGTCGCCTTAATAGGGCGTTAGCTAGGTTCTTAGTACTTATATAATAGTATATCTTAAAGTTATATACTATAAGCTTTATTACTTAATATACTTATCTCCTTATTAATAATAATATTATCTAGAAATACCTTAAGTTATTATAATTAATAATTACTATAATTAGGTATAAGCTACCTTCTAAGAAGTACTTTTATATCTAGAATACCTTAATTATTATAAGTAGTTCCTAGTTATAGGTCTAATATCTAGTTTCCGCTAAATATAACTTATAAGAGTAGAAGGTAATAGGATACTATTCTACTTCTACCCCTTTAATACTAATTAGGAACTTTTATAATAAAATAGTTATAATAGCTAGAATTAAAGTATTAGTCTCTAGTTAGATTTCTCTTATAAGGTTAAAATATATAAGTAATAGCGCCTCTTAAAAGAGTTACTTTAACTACTTAAATACTACTCTTATAATATTACTTAATATTAACTTTCTATTTTTAATATATAGATAATTATTTTTTAAATAGTCTATTAACGCCGCGGTTATAAAGGAATAGTACTTAATAAAATAATAGTAGAAATTAATAAACCTTAAAAAGATCTAAATATCCTTAATACTCCTAGGTTCTAGCTATTCTATTATAGTATCTACTCTATATAAATCTATTTATACGCTATTACAGCTAATAATAAAGCTAAGGAATTCTACTTTTATTATTATAAATTTATATTTCTTTAAGTTAATATAAAGTTTAAATTTATAAAGATATTATAATACTACCTTTATAGCTCTAATATAAGACTTTTTATCCTAGGAGTAGATAAGAATATTATTTAAATAAATAATATATATAATATTAAGTAGTCCCGCTAGGGCCTTATTAATATATACTTAAAATAAGGTAGGTATATTAATAAGTCTAAAAGGTATAACTATATATTTAAAATAGTTATACCTTATATAAAATATAGTCTTCTATTTATTATCCTTTTTTATTTATAAGTAATAATATATATTCTTAAGATCTAACTTAGTTAAGTACTTAGTATTAATTAATCTTATTAATATTTTATTAATTAATAGAAGTAGATAGTAGTTTTTAATTATAATCTTATTAAGCGCTTTATAATTAATATATAAGTATAATATTCTATCCTTTTTTAATATAAAAAGAATTAATATACCTACTAAACTTATAAAATAATAAACCTATCCCTTTTTTAAAGCCTACTTAAGGTACTCTTTTAGTACGCGTAACTCTTTCTCTAATAGGTTATAAAGTAGGTTAAAGGGAGGTTCCTTATTCTCCTTTATATTAATCGCGTAATTATAATATATATAATTTAGTAGCGCCCTAGTATTCTTAATTAAGAAAATATCTTAGAATTCTTAAAATTCTAGAGGGAGCTTAATTTTAAGTAGTAGGCTTTTATTACTTACTCTTAAGTACGTTATAATAAATATAATATTATTAAGCTACTCCTCTAGGGCTTTAATAGTATTAAAGTACTCCTTAGTATTACTTTTCTTAATAGAGAATTACTAGTTCTATATAAGCTAATCTACTTAGGGATTTTATTCTTCTAATTATAAATACTTAAAGTAGAAGTTATAGTTAAGGTTTACTACTATATAGAAGGCGCCCTTATAATATTATATAATACTATTAGAATTAATAAGTTTAATTTCTCTTATATAAGAACCTAGTAATAATATTAGGTTCTTAACTCTATTATATAAGGTATTATTAGAGCTTAGGTCTATTTCCTAATCCTACTCCTTTATTAAGCGTATATTAATATAATTAATATCTACTCTAAAGTTAATTAATATAATAAATTCTCTTTATAAGCTCTTAAGCTCTATTTATATTATAATAATAAGTTATTATATCCGCTTCTTCCCTTATATTATAATAGTAGACGTAATTATAATACTTAGAGGTTTTTTAAATTTAAGCCTCTCTTAGCTAGCTTATTATTAGATATCTTATTAGTTATAGGCTTATTAGTTATAATACTTATAATTATTAATTTTATACTCTAGTAATCCTTAGTTATATATCCCTTCTTTTAATAATTATAATACTTAATAGTAGAGAGGTTAGGCTTAGGCCTTTAAGGAAGGTATAATAATACCCTAATACCGCCCCGCCCTTCTTACTTTATATATAGGCTATTATCTCTTTACCCTTAAAAATTTCCTCTTCCTCTTTAAGGATATTAACCCCTAGCAGGAGTATTATCCCTTTAGTCTTTACGTATAAATAGAGTTATATAAGGCTCTAATTAAGTTACTAATATAATAAGAGTATCCCTTATCTCTAAGATATTAAGTTATATTATAAGTTAATTATAAAGATCTTTATATAATTTATTTAAAAGGTTATTATAAAGTGTATACTCTATTAATAGCTTAAGTTATCTTTCTAACCTAGTAAGGTAATTTATAAATTTTATAATCTTTTAATATTCCTTTTACTTAGCTTCTAAGTAGTACTTACTAGTTATTAGATATTAATTTTAAGGATCTTCTATTTAATCTATTAAGAAATTATTAAAGTATTCCTAGGACTATTTATCCTTTAGTATATCCTTTATATACTTATATTATATAGCCTTAAGGTCTAGGGCTATATACTATAACGCGTATTAGATTTTTATAGAGTTATTAGGAAAATAAGCTATACTTATTTTAATTATATTAATTATATTATTAAACTATTCTTAATATTTTTATACTAACTTCCTATTATAAGTACGTAGGTCTTATAACCTAAGAATATAGGTTCTATATTAAGGACGCTTTAGTTCTAATTCTTCTATTAATAATAGGTAATATTAATAACCTACTTAAGCGGTATTATTAGTATATATTTCCCGCTCTAACTCTTATAAAGATTATTATAAATCTTATATCTACTACCTCTTAAAGACTTCTTCTTTAAGTTCTTATATCCTTTATAATAGTACTTCTTAGGTTTTAAGTAGTAGGGACTAGGTTTATATACTTAATAGCTACCCCTAGATAGTTAGTTATAATTATAATATATCTATTATTAATTTATTAGCTAATTCTTAAGACTTACTTTCTTTATAAGCTTAGTCTCTTATATTAGAGCGGGTCGCTTATAATAGTTAACCGACCTTTTTTCCTTACGCCCGTAATGACGCTTCTCTACTTATCTTACTAATAGTCGGGCTACTACCCCTAAGTAGGGTAGAGTAATTAGAATATAAGGGTACTATATAATAATATAGCTATTAAGTACTATAAACGGTGCGTATACGTATATATATAGAACTCTCTATTCTTATTAATAGTAAGACTAATTACTACCCTTCTCTTTAAGGGGAATTCCCTCCTCTATATACTACAAGTAAAGGGGTAGCGTAGTACTACTACGTACTATAGACGCCACGTTAATAGTAGTACCGTATTCCTAACTAGTCCTTATAACTAGTTATCCTTTACTATTTTATATATAATAATACCTTATAATAGACTTTAGTTATCTTTAAGTATATTATAAGTATATTACTTATAAATTACCTTCTTATATAAGTCTATTATATTAATTATTTAAAGACCTTATTAATATCCTATTATATTATACTTCTTTTAAATTATTCCTATACTCTTTATATTTAAAGGTATTTATATTAGCTAACTTTATAATATATAATTAAATACTCTTACCGCGCCTCTCTACCCTATTATACTATTAGGGCTATAGCCCTCCCTAGACCCTATTATCTTTAATACGCTAAGTACCTAGGTTTAAATCCTAGGTTACTATATAATTATAAGATAGGTAGGGCTTATTAAAGGTATTATAACCTTTATAAGAAGTATAAATTAATTTATAATAATAGGATTCTAATATAATTCGCGTATAATATATTAATAGGTTATAAATACCCCTTATCTTTTATATTTATATATCTAGCCTCCTTATCCGCGGCCTTATTATTATACTCTAATATAAAAAGTCTCTTTATTATATTACCTTTATAATACGCGTTACTACCTTTACCTCTAAGGTAGAAGTAGTAATTTACTTAAGGGAGTATAGTAAAATACTTTTATATAAGTTATAAACCTTTAAAGAATTATTATACCTTAAGGTAAAGGTAGGTAGTTATATAACTATTACCCTTAAGGGTATCCTAGATATAATAAGGTAGTAGGTAAGTCCTTTTATTATATACTTCTTATAATATATATTAATACTTTTATAAGAGGGGTTAATAGACTAACCGTCAAGTCGGGTTTTAGTACTATAGATTAGTACCGACCCGAATACTCGGTACCTATTTAGGTACCGACCCGAATACTTGGTACCTACTTCCGGTACCGACCCGAAAAGCCCTTAGTACCTTAGCGAGTCGGGTTAACCCGACCCGACTCGCCAAGGTATCGCCAAGACGCCAAGCCCCTAAAAAATAGTAGGAGACACCAGATTTTTTCTAGAATTACCCCTATACGAAAAATAGAATTCTTTTTAATTAGAATTTTAATACCCCCCTTGATTCCCTAGGGATATGCATTACCTTTTTATATTACCTTATTTACTTTTTAGAATTACCTAGGTAATAATAATAATAATAATTAATAATATAATAGTAAATCCTATATATAGTAAGAAATATTACTATAAATATTAAATATTACTAATATTATAGTCTTTATCTTTATAGGGATATATATTACTTTTTTATATTACCTTATTTACTTTTAAGAATTCTCTAGGTAATAATAATAATAATAATTAGAAAAAAAAATAGGAAATATAGTAAGAAATACTACTAAAAATAGAAAATATTACTAGGGAAAAAAGTCTTGGCGAGTCGGGTTAATACTTCGGGTTAATACTTAGTACTACCCCTTAGTATTAACTCGAATACTCGGTACTAACTATTAGTACCGACCCGAATACTCAGGCTAGGAATTTGGTATTAACTCGCTAAGAGTCGAGTCGGGTACCCGACTCGAGTTCGAAGTAGCGACCCGACGCGGTTAGTCTAGGGGTTAACTACCCTTATTATAATAGAGGTTAATAAGGATTTAGGAGAGGTAAGTATATTAATTATTATACTATCTTTATATAAATTAATTATATCTTAGAAGGAGGATAATAATAATAATAATAAAGGGGAGATAGGGGAGATAGAGGAGGAGGAGGCTCTTACTTTTATTATTACGCCCTCTACTTACCCTTATTATACTACTTACCTCCCTTACGCCCCTTATACTCCTTATACTCTCTCTATTATATCTATTCTTATACCTACTCCGCTCCCCTTTAATAGGGATACTATCTTATCTAGTAGCTTATCTTTCTTAGGTTATAACCTATTATAATACGCTCCCCTTATAAGATATTAATATTATACCTTTAAGTAAAGACTCTTTTTTTAAGTTATAAAGATTTTCCCCTTAATTAATTCTTTTCTTATATACTTCTTTACTAAAATCTCTATTATATAAATATAACTTATAACTTACTTTATATAACTTAACTTTATACTTAAATAGTTTTATTATAATAACTAGGTATAAGTATTTTACTTATAATACCTCTTTATTATATATATATTATTATATTCCTTTTATAAGTCTTTTATATTTATATCCTTAATAGATACTTATTAATTATATTCTATTTTATAATTAAACTACTTAACTAAGTAGTATTAAATACCTTTACTTCTTATCCTATCTAAAATTTATTCTATCTTATAATATTCTTTACTATTAATAAGTTTTAAAGGAGGTATAAATAATTACTTACCTTTATTAAGATAGCTCTAATATAATTTTAATAAGGAAATATAAAATATAAGATAAATTCTTTATACTATTAGGAGACTTAAGTAGTACGCCTAGTATCTAATTATATCTACTACCTTAAAGGGACTAGTATATTTATATAATAACTTTTAATTTAGTCTTTTTTACTTTAAATTCTTTATAACTAATATTATTAGTTCTCCTATTATATAAGACTTTAGGATATAAAGTTTATTATAAAACTTTATTACTTATACTTAAATAGTCTACTATTAATCTACTAGTATAACTCTTACTTTTAAAAGGTTTTCTATATAATCTTTAATTATAAGTACTCCTCCTTTTAGAAAGTTATCCCTAACTTTATCTTTTATATATAGATTATATCTATATATTATATAGAATAGTAAATATCCTAGTATAATATAAATACTATTATAATACGTGAATTTAGCTATTAAGAGTAATATAACCTAATTATCTTATTCTTTATTTAAAAATACCTTAAGGTAATATTCTAATATTTAATTCTAGTATTTAGTCTACCTATCTATTTATAAATAGAAAGTAGTACTTAGTTATCTCTTTATCTTTATATAATAGTAGACTTCTAACTAATAGGTACTTATAAATAAGGATCCCTAATCTAATATAATATTTATTAATAAATTATATTATAATATTACTAGAAAATACCTGTAAAAATTCAAGATTTTTACTTAGGAAAAGTATACTTAAAAGTATAATTCTTTTATTTATTAGTAAGTAATAATAGTTATAAGGTAAATTTAAGTCTAAATATAATAGATATTTATACGAACTTTTATAGATACTAAGACCCCCCTTAAGTATTATAAGAGATATAAGGTAAATATTACTAAAAATATTAATTTTAAATCTAAGGGATTGTTTACTATAGTTACCTAGTACTAAAGTATTAATAAATAGTTATTAGGCTTACTTATATTATAACTCTACTATAACATTACTATTTAGGACTAATAGGGTATAACTAAGTATACTATTATTAGACGACTTATTATATTAGTTATTATTAGGAAAAGATATTATTATTATTAAGATAGAAGCGTTAAAAGACTAATACTATCTACTAAGTACCTAACTAACTACGGGATATCTAATATAATAATATTCTATTCTACTAATAACTTCTACGCTACTAAACTATTTAACGTAATTCTTAAATTATTATATCCCTTATATTATAATATATCTTTTATACTCTTATAATACCTATTAATAGTCCTACTAGATTTATTATATTAATATAAAGGAATCTATTAGATATAGGAGTTAGTACGGCCTAGTATTTATCTAGCCCTCTAAAGTTTAACTAGTAGTATTTAATAGACTAAATAGTAGAATAGCTTATTTTTATTATTAGAAAGTCTAATATTACAGTCTAATATAAAGATATAACTATATAACTAAGTATAGTATTAAGCTATTTTTATACTTCTAATATTATAATTAGTATTCTTATAAGCTACTAAGTAGCTATTAATAGGATCTAGGCGTTAATAATAAGTTATAACTAATATATTAAGGGTAGTCTACCTATTATCTAATAGTACCTACTTATATATAATATTTCTTATTATTTAGCTAGATATATATTTAGGAGTTTCAGGCCTAATAATATAAAGGTTTCCCTATCTTATTACCCGCGATAGAGCTACGTATAACTAATTATAACTAAAAGCAGGCCTAGTCTATAAGTTAATACCTACGTACTTTATTAATTAACCTTATAATTTATTAATAGTTATAGCGAATACTAGTTAGATAGGGTACTACTTATAAATAAAGGGGGTAGGAATCCGCCTATTATTTTCTTTAAATTATAATAGCGTCTTAAATAGTATTACCTTCTCGCCGTCGTAGGTACTACCTATAATCTCCCCCTTAAAGATATACTTACTATACCTTATTACCCGTAGTCGGGTCCTATTATATAGATATAGCGGATTAAGGTTCCTTAGTAGTATAACTAGTACGCCTAGCTTAACGTATAGCTTATAAGATAGTAGGGAGGGTTTATAAAACCTATAAAAGTACTTAGGGGGGAAGAGTTTATTATCTTCTTCTAATATAGTATAATTAATACTCTAGTATATTATTATATTACTAGGGATATATAATATTATCTTAGTATTAATACTAGTAATATCTTTATTAGTAATAGCGAGAATAGCCCGTTCTAATAGATAAACCCTCTAAGAGATATTTATCCTAATATTAGTATAGATATTCTTAACTAAATTATTAATAGCGTTTCTAGGGGTATAACTATATTTCTAATATAATATATCTTTATTAATAGTAGGGCTTTTCTAGATATTAATACTATTACTAATAGCGAGGAGATTACTTATAAATAGTCCTATTTTATAATATATAGCATCTATTAGGTCGGGATTATTAAGTTACTTATTAATAGTAAGATTTAAATATATAACCTTATTCTAGAAATAGGCCTTCTAAAGACACGCCTTAATAACCTAGCTACTAGATCCTCCTAGAATAACTAGGAGTATTTATTAGAAGTCCCTATAAAAGTAGACTACCTTACCCCTAAAATAAGCCTAGTTATTATTATAGATATCTTAAAGGCTATACCTAATAGCTTCTATATTATATTAACTCTATATAAGAGACTTATTATAAAAGATAATATAGGCTTACTTAATTAGCTTAGCGAGATTAATACCCTTCTTAATCCTATATAAGGAGGTAGTATTAGAGTCTAGGGGTATCTTAAACTATAAGTAAGTAGTCTAACCTCCCTATAATAGTATTAATATAATACTAGAAGATACTACTACTAGAGTAACCTTTTACTAGGAATATAGCCTTTCTATAATAGTATTTTATACTATTATCTTACTAGTCCCCCTAGTACTATTAAGGAAGAATAGTATACTTAGAGTACTAAATTCATTATTAGTATTAGCGTTAATAGCGGCGATAATCTAATTAATAGCGTAGTATTAATTAGTATTTAACCTATTTTATAAGACCTTAGCCTTATTAGGGGTAATTTAGTAAGACATTTCTTCCCGTAAAAGTCTATTTAAAATATTATTAAAATTATTAAATAGAATAGTTAAAATAGGTAGGCTATATCGGGCTAGATCCTTAGTATATTTAAGGGTTAATTAATATTCTAATTAGCCGTTAATTAGGTAAAGGGCGTATTATTTAGTAAATAACTATTACTTATAATAATTATCTAGGATCTAAAGCGTTTAAAAATCCCGTCGTAGGAGGTATAAATAGTTATTTAAGATATACTCCTTATACTTATTCTATAAGGTAAGGGCGTTAGTAGGTTAGAGTTTAACTAATACTAATATAAAAAGACTTCTTAGCTTATAGCCTCCCTAAAAATCCTTTCCCTTATTAAGGATCTTATTAGTATATCTATTATTTTTAGTTAACCTAAGCTTTATATAGGCCTCCTTCTATCCTATTAGCTAGCTATCTACTATCCGTAGGTTATTAAATAATATAGCCCCCTTAACGTAATAGAGGAGTAGTCGGTAATAGTAGAGATCCTTAGTTTTAGGACTAATAAAATTAATACGCCTAAGAGTCTCCCCCCTTTTATATATTTTCTAATGTTTATTTCTTTTATTCCAGGTAACGACTTTAGGAAAATCGGCGTATAGATAGTTAAGTAGATCCCTTATAATAGTAGGACGTTTCCCGTTCTATTTTATAAAAGGTAATAGCTAACTATTATTATAAGCTTCCTTAGTAAGATAGTTTATATTAAAAACTCTATTAATATAGTCCTATAAAGCTTATTACTATCTATTAGCTTTTATTTAGTAGCCTTATTAGTAGCCTAGTTATTAACTAGCTTAAAAAGGGTACGCTATTAGTCTAGGAGGTAGATTTATAAATACTCTATATAAGGCTTTATAATACCTATACTAAATAAGAGTATCTTCTAGATAGCCTTAGTAGACCCGATCTAACGGGCTAACTAGAACTCTATAATCTTATCTACTAACTCCCCTTACTATTACGGCTAGCCGTTAGGAGCGGGGTTATTATTATTACGCGTATAATTCCTAGTAAGGGAGATATTAGCCTAATTAGGTCCCTTATAAATATATTTATATAAATAGAAAATAGACTTAATAGAGCTATAGATCTTAATATTAATATAGGTACTATATTTCTTTAATAGGTACGGGTTATAGGGGATAACCTATCTATTATTAATAGAGGAATTAGGTTCTAGGGGGCTAACTAGATATTTATAGAAAGGATAACTCCTATTAAATATAAAAGACGTCTCTTAGTAAAAATCCTTTAAAAAAGCCTTATTATAATAATTCTTCTCCCGATTATAATATCTATTACTAGGGACGCTAGTATAGTAATTATAAACTATATATTATAGGACTAATTTACATAGTATATTATCCTATTATAGAGGGGGGATAAATACTTAAATAATACTATTAATATTATTAACTATCTAAATCTAATCCTCTTCCCGTATAATAAGGAGAATATAAGTATATAAGAGACCTTACTTCTAAAACTTAATAATATAATAGTAGCCTATATAAATACTAAGGACGTGTTCTTTAAGGAGGTCCTTTATTAGCTCCTAGAGCTTCTAATTAAAGATATAAGTAATTAGGTTATAATAGTACTCTAATATCTAACTAGATACTAGTAAGCTCTAAATATTAGGCCACTTAGGATTATATATAAAGGTAATAAAAAATTTAGGTTTACCCCTTTTTTAGACTATTATTATAGCGTCTTATATTCTTACTTTTATAGTATATAAGCTTCCTAGTATTATTAATAGGAGGATAGTTACCTTACTACTAATATCTTTAAGCGAGATATCTAGATTAATACTAAGCCTATCTATTAGGCTAGAGTAGTAATCCGCCTACATAGTCTATTAATTCTAATAATACTAATTTAGGTTATTAAGCTCTATTAATATCTAGATATTAATAGCCTAGTAGCTAAATAGATATCCGCTATTAATAGTATAATTAAAGAAATTAGGCTAGATCTAGATATTAATTAGCCGATTATTTAAATTATATTAACTATCCCCTAGCTATTATCTAAATAATTTAGAACTATTTATAACTAAGTGGATTTAAGTCTAGAAAATAACTAGGGAAATATATTAAATAGTCTTACCTATATCTATTTTATATAAAATTAATATCTTATTACTCGCTAAGACCTACTATAACCCTAAGGTATATACTCGCCGGCGATATACTAATCTAGCTCCTACTTAGGGTTACTACCCTCTTCCTACTCTAGTTTATTATCGCTACTAATTAAGGTATACTAGGTAAGCGTACTAGCGACACGGTTCTATTATAATATATATAGTAGATAGTCGCCTAAAAGCTAATAGCCGGCTAATAGGAGGCGGTTATACTATAACTATTTACTAAATAGAAATAGGAGCGGATATTAGAGGGCTATATAAGAAGGATACTAATTAGGGATTAATATAAGGCCCCCCTTAATAGTTTTAATATAAATATCCCGCTTAATCCGGCCTTTTATAGTATTATTAGGAGTTATTATAATATAAGTAACTTCTATAAAGGTAGGGCGATTATAAGTACCCTTATCCTATTATTTAAGATTTAACTATTAGATATAGACGCTTATAATATTAATAAGATATTATAATTCATCCTCCTTAAGGCGGTTATAATAGGATTTAAACCCCTAGACGTATAAGTTAATAGACTAGAGGGTATACTAAGCGGAAGTAAGGGTATCTTAATTAAAATTATTAAAATATTAATAGTAAATATCTAGTTACTCCTACGTACTATCTAGTATATAGATCTAGGCGAATTTTAGCCTAAGGCCGTTATTAGTAATAAGTAGACCTATTAGATAATAAATAGACCCCTAGATCTAGAAGGTAGTTTAACTAACGTAGGTATTAATATTAGTCGTACCCTTACTAGTAAAGGAGAAATAATTATTATAGCTAATAATATTATCTAAAAATTCTTTACTATATATAGTCCTCCTTAGTATAGACTATCTATTAATAATAATATTATCTACGTTACTAAGTAATTTATTAATAAATTATACCCTAAGCTCTACCTCCTTTTAAGGCCCCTTAAATAATAAGTTAATATTAGCTAGCTTATATAACTAGTTAGGAGATAACTAATTATTCTTCCTACTATTATAGTATAGCTATTAACCGTCCCCTAGGTTACTATATTTATTTTTCTATAATAGTATATTATAATATAGGTATATATTACTAATAATATTAAATAAATTATTAACCTAGTAAGGCTCTATATATCTTACTATATAGGGATCCCTATATACTTAATATCCCTAGCCTAGCGTCCGCCCCTAATATATATTATTCTACTATTAATACGGGCCTTATTAGATAGGTAGTTAGTACTTAGCATTATCCTTTATATTAGCCTCCTATTAAGTATACTAGTAACAGGTACTCTAATTATATTTAGAGGGAGGCTAGGGAGCGAATTCTTAAGGGGCTTCTTTAAAAGCTAGGGGAGTAAGTTACTAGGGGTCCCTAGATAGAATAACTACTTAAATAGTTATATTAGTAAGGGCTATATACTACTAGGGAGTAATATTATTATTAAGGTAGTTATAAGGGCGAGTACCTAATAGTATTTCTCTAAGGTAAGGTTCTATTAATATAATATTTCTAGGGTTTACTAGTAAGTTACTAGACCTAACCTAGGTACCTAAATTAGTCTTCTTTAGGCGTCTAGTACGCTCTATACTATTAGTCTTATAGAATCTAACCCTCTTATTAATAGTATTAAGGTGCAGGGTAGAAAGAGCTAGGCGCTTAGAAGGTATTAGTAGGGAGCTAGAGGAGCTATATTTAGTATAAGAAGGGCGATAATATATACTATAAAGATAATTAATATAACTTATAAGGCGTAGATTATATAAAGGAGGGATAATATCTATAATAAGGTGTTAAATAATAAAAATAAGGTAGGAAGAAAAAATCGGTTTAATAGTAGGGATACGCCAAGATATTAGATAGTTAGACTAATATTAGTAGGTAAATCTATTTATTCTAACATATCTTTTAAACTACTATATTAATTTTTAAGATTTTTAAATTATAAAATAGCTATAAGTAGGCTATATAGCTTAATTTAAATAGAAAATATTATAAAGGGTAGGTATATAGGTAGATAGAATAGGAAGAAATATCAGACTTTTAATATTCGCGCTAGTCTAGGAAAGGAATCTAGGGCACTTATAAACTAACTAATAAGTAGCGATAAGCTTAAGGTCCTAATTCCCAGGTATTCTATTATAGTAAAGAAGATATTCTTAAATAAGATCTTAGCTAATTTAATAGTAGTATAAGTACTTTTAGTTAGAAGGTATTAGACTATCTTTATATACTTATTAATAACTATAAGAATAGAATTATATATAGAATTTTTATATTTACTAGGTAGTAAGCCTATAATAAAATCTATAGAAAGTTCTTCTTATAGCCCTTTAGGTTATAATAAGGATACTATATTATTATAAGGTTTATATCTAGGAGCCTTTACCCTTTAATATATTTTATAAGTTTAGATATATAGCTTAGTATCCGCTAATATTCTACTCTAATAATACTTATATTAGAGTAACTCTAAGGTTTTTTATAACCTAAAATAACTTATTAAAGTATTATTATAATACCTTATAATAATTTCTATATATAATATTAAGTTATCTAGTATATAAAGTACTCCTTTAAATCTTAATAATCCTATTAAATTAACCTTCTAAGGCTATTTAATAGTATTTTACTTAGAAGTTATATACTTTACCTTATCCTTCTATTTAGTAATAAATAGATTATTACTTTATAATAAGAGGATAAGTTCTTTTAAGGATTTTAATCTAGCTTTATAAGCTATTTTAAGTCTAGTAACTACTCTTATTAATACTTATAAGATATATTATTTATAACTAATAACCCTAGTAATAGGATTAAGTAGTTACGCTATTATATTACTTTAATACTAGGAAGGTAGCTTTATACCCCTTTTATTTAAGTTTTTAGGCTTAGTTAAGGGTTTCTTAAGCCCTCCTAAGCTAGATAAGTTTATATACTTAGTTATTTCTTCTAGCTACTTTTAATTAAAGATAATACTTCCTAAGTTTACTAGCTTATTTTATAAGGTAGGTAGGAGCTAGTTAAATAATATCTTAATATTATTATAATTAGGTCTATATAATAGAGTATTTATAGGATTCTTCTTACTAAATTAATATTTAATATTAAAGTTATATATAATTAAATAAATAGCCTATTAAGCTTAATAACTATTTAACTACTTTACTTATATAAATCCCCTAAGATTATTATAGTTTATAAGTATTTTAATAGTATAATAACTACCTTTTATATAGTATTACTATTACTTAAAGGCTTTAATAATTACTAATAGCTCTTAATTATATATCTTATACCTAGTCTTAGTAGGTATTAATTTATAAGATTAGAAAGCTACTAGATATTAAGTCCTATTATTATCCTATTAGGATAAGATAATAGTTATAATAAAATTAGATATATCTATTTTAATCTGAATTTTCTTTTTTAAGATTTAAATATATTAAAATAGATATAATTATAAAGGTGTAATATAGGTTATAAAATACCTTCTCTTTACTAGTACCTTATAAGAATAGTCTTAACTTCTTCCTATCCTTACTACCTTTTAAAAGGCTAGTTAAGGGGGATACTATTTATAAATAGTAGTATATAAAATACTAGTAGAAGTTTATAAATCCTAAGAATACTTAGACTTCCTAATATATAGTTAATACTAGCTAGGTTTAGATAGTAAATACCTTATAACTATCTATTAATATATTAATAGTACTTATAATAAACTTAAAGAATTCTATTAAATTAATATAGAATTTATATTTCTTTTAGTTTATATAAAGCTAAAACTTCTATAACTACTTAAGTACCTAGTAGATATATTACTTATAACTTAAGATATCTTTTAAATAAATTAAAATATTATTAAGATATACTATATAAGTAATATCTACTAAGCCTACTAAAGCTCTATTAATATAGGCTTAGAATATAGCTAGGGTATTTATTAACCTAAATAGTATAATTATATATTTAAAATAGCTATATTATATATAAAACGCCGTCTTCTATTTATTACCCTTATAAATATAAATCTTATAATAAGTATCCTTAAAGTCTAACTTAATAAATATCTTTATACCTTATAAGTAATTAAGTATTTTATTAATTAAAGGGAGAGGATAATAGTTCTTTATTATTACCTTATTTAACCTATAATAGTTAATATATAGCCGTAGGCTACTATCCTTCTTTAATATAAATAAAATAGGAGCCTTTATAAGACTAGTAAACTCTTATATCTAACCCTTTAACTTAGTATTATCTAGGTAAATATATAGAGTTTCTAACTCCCTTTATAATAAATTATAGATAGGCTTATAAGGAGGCTTATAACTATCTATATTAATAGCGTAGTCCCTAGGCTTAAATAGGGGTAATTATTCTACCTCCTTATTTAAAAAGATATCTAAAAAGTTATAAAGACTTTTAGGTAGTACTAGTACTTTACCTTTAAAGCTCTAGGTTTCCTCCTAGGATAACCTAGTATAAATAATAGTATAAATTACTAATTTACCTTTAAGGGTATCTATAAATACTTATAGCTCTAGGATAAATATACTAGTAGAGTCTAGTAGAAATTACTACTTTTAACTCCTTAGATCTACCTATACCCTAGCTTCTAATAAGGTAAGTATATTAAGAATAATTAATAACACCTTCTTTTTAATTATATAGAATATACTAGTATATTAACCTAACTATCTCTAGCTATTAATAAGATAGTACTCTACCTAGTATATATTATAATAATAGACTAACTAACTATTTATCTATTTAGGAATTAATAGCTAATAGCCCTTTAGGGGTTTTAAGTTATATTACTTAGTAAAGCTTTAGGAGATAATATTAATCTCCGCTCTTATATCTATTAAGAAGTCTATATAATCCTATATACCTTATATATTAATTGAACTATTAATATTAATATTATAAACTAATAATAAACCCCTTTTAATAAGTAAGCGCCTTAGTATTAAGGTCTTAATAGAGGCGCGCTTCCTTTTTTTAATTTAGTAGTCCCTTTTCTAATAGTATTAATAAGTATTATATTTAGGTTCCTAGGTATCCTAGGCCTATAATAGTCTTTATTATAATAGCCCTTCTTTCTATAATTAAAATATATTAACCCTTCCTTAGTATCTAGTAACTTATTATAACTATTAATAGGTTAAATACTTCCTACTTTTATAAAAGGATTAATACCTTTATTTTAACTTCCTTTCCTCTTCTAACCTTTATTCTACTTATTAGAATAATCCTCTTTTTTAGTAATATAACTATTACCTACTATTATTCTAGTATAATACCGCTAGTTATTCTTTAACTAAGTAGTAAGGGTAATTAGGCTTTCTTTAATTATAAGGAGGTCTTAATAGTTTATAAAGGCCTTTTAAAGGTTTAGGCGTAACTTTATAAAGAAGTTAATCTATTAATATTCCTCTAAAAAAGGAGGGATCTATAATTTAATCTTACTTAGATATATATTAAAGCTTTATACTAAGTAGTTAGGGTTTTATTATATATCTAAGTATAACTATATATATTATAAAGTTAGTAATTTACTAGGTCCTTAATAAGGTTTAATAAGTACTAAGTAAAGTACTCCTAGGTAACTACTCTCCCTAATAATAACTTTTTATAATAATCTTATAACTTAGTAGGTTTACCTTTTAAGAATTATATAACCTAGATAACCTTTATAAACTTAGTTAGGAATTTATTAGGTATTAATTAGAATATAATATTTATAATATAATACTATTTCCTATATTTATATATATTCTTCCCCTTATAAAAGGGTAAGTCCTTAGGCTTTAAGTAGCTCTTAGGGTATTAACTACTAGGTTCTTCTAACTAGCCTCTAATAGACTAACTTAGGGTAAAACTATTAAGGATAAAGCCTACCCTAGGGTCTAATATACCTTATACGTTAGTACCCTAATTTAGAGGATATTAGTTCTTTATTAAGCCTAGTCCTAACCCTTACTATATCCCGCCTAGTAATCTACTAGTAATCTAATATAAATCTAGTATAACTACTTCTACTTCTATTTATAATTAAGCTACCCTTTCTTAGATACCTTAAAGCTTTCTTTCTTTTATTAACTACTCTTCTTTAACTTTAGTAGTAGTAATAAGTTTATTAAGTATAATAGTACTAGTAAGGGTTTTATTAGAAATTCTATTACTAGCTATATTATTTCTTACTTTAATATCTCTTATATTAGACTCTAGTATTATATTAATTTTTATTATACTAGACTTCTAATATATTTTTATCTTATTTAGTATTAAATATCTTTATATTATTATACTATTATAATCTAAACTATCCCCCTTAAAAGGTAGAGAGATTAGAATTATTAGGAACTAAACTAGAAGGCTAGTTCCTAAGGGCTAGAATAGATAGTATAAACTACTAATAAGTAGGTAGTAATATAAAGGTAGACTTAATACTCTAGTTACTTTATAGTTATAAAAGAATTAATCTCTACCTTCTAAGGAGGTAGAGGGAGGACTATTTAAATACCCCTTAAGGAAGCTACCTAGCCTCTTAGATATCTAGATAAAAGGATATCTATTAAGATAATAAGAAGCTAAACTAATACTACTAGGATATTACTAGTAAGCCGTATCGTACTAGCTAGATATATTAAGATATCCTAATAATATCTCTTATATAAGATAGTACTATATAGAGCTAACTATAACTAAAATATAATAAAAGTAAATCTACCCTAATAGTAGAAAGTAACTAGCCTTAGGATTTATTAATAGTTATTATAAAATAGAGTTAGACTAGAAACTACTTATACGTAAGAAGGTAAGGGTAGTTACCTTCCTTACTAGTTAGTTTAATTTAAGGAATTAAGTAGATCCCTCTATCCTACTTTCTACTAAGGATCTAACCTTAAATATACTATTAGGATAGACGTATAATAATTAGGCGCGTCCTATTATATATACTTTTATTTAGGTATAAGTTCTATAATAATATAATTAGAGCCCTAACCTTTAAGTATAATTAAGAAGGGGGAAATCTAGATAGCTTTAAGGATTATAGGAATTCTAGGCTAAGTCTATTATTATTACTATTAGATAATAACTTATTAGCTAATAAAAGGTATTATATAGTTCTATATAAACGCGTTAGGATCTTATCATTTAAAATAATAGTAGAGTTATTTTATAGGGATAGTATAACTCTACTCTTAAAGAAATCCGGCGGTAATAATAGTTATATAAGGGAGGTAGTAGGAAAGATATATTCTATAAAGGTATATCTATCTATATCCTAATTTTTTACTTTAAGGGGAAGAGCTATTATCTTATATATTAATATATTATATAATATCTAGCCTATCTACCTTATAAATACTTAGTTATTAGATCTAGTATAAAGTTATATATTTTAATATAGCTAGAGTATATTTAACTTTAGCTAGATCTAGGAGTTATAGAGGCTAGTATTAACTTATATAGCCTAATTACCTCTCTAAATAATAGGAGTTATTTATATAAAGTTACTACTTATAATTACTAGGAGCCTATTAAATAGGTTATTACTCTTATAAATATTATATAATATTATATTAACTATAATAAAATTATTCTTATTTTATATAAGTACTTATTATTATAAAGGCGGGATTATAGAAGTATAATTATATAAAGGATAGAATTAAGTAAGTACTAGGCTATAAGAGGCCTTATAAGTAGTAGAGTTCTCTATAAATTATAAAAGATTAAATACTAGTATAGCCTTATAACTAGGTATCCTATTAATATTTATAAGATATAAAGGTAAGAGTATTATTATATCTATAAATATATATTAGAAAATACTTAGAATATAATATACTTCCTTAAAGTAGCTCTTTTAAGAGTTATAAGGGCTTAGGTAGAGAAGTAAGTATACTATTACCTTATAAGTAGTATATTATAAATAGTATAAGGCCGGCTTTATACTCTCCCTTCTAATATAAAGTAGGATAGCTAGAGTACTATTCTATTATAAGCTTTAAAGTATATATTTCTACCTTATAATTAGATATTAGGCCCTTTAAGCGCGTATAATTAGGTATAAGACTAGTAGGAGGGTATTATAATTAAATCTAAGGGCTTTATAATAGGTTTTATAATAGGGGAGGAGGATTACACCTTTAAGTATATAGTAGAATAGGGGGTTTTAAGGTAGGAAGTAACTATTCTATAATTATATATTAATATTTAGATTAGTAATTTAATTATAAGATGATATTTAGATTAAGTTCTTATAATAAAGGTCTTTTTTACCTAGGGACCTAGAGTAGGTTAGTAAAGAAAGGGATAGAGTAGTAAGAGTTTATAATACTTAATAATATAAGTAAAGCCTTAATATAAACTAATTAGGGGCTAAGAAGTTAATAATAGGCTTAGTAAATATATATTTTATATAAGTCTATTATAATATCTATATATAGATATATAGATAGATATAAATAAGAGATTAATATAAGACGCGTATAGAAGAGTAATAGTATAAATAGGATATAAAGAAAAAAGAAAAGTTCCTAGGGAAATTAGATCACGTAAGGTATATTACTTAGCATAACGACAGCTAACTAAACCTTAAATAGCCACAGTACTATATAGATATCACGAAGCTTACTAGCGGCTTGGCAGCTAGCCCTACCAAATAAGATGCAGCGTCATTTGACGCCGCTAGGAAGGCATCTGCGTTTCAAAGACCCATTGTCACTAATTCCACCATTCTACATACACCACTTTCACTGATCTGCTCATTCGAACCGGTGGCTCCACTTCCACTTCCACACCATCCTCAGACCAGACAGACCATGTCATCACGAGTCTCTACAGGCGCTCGGCCAGGAGCACGGTTTGCTCAGTTCAAGCTTGTCCTTCTCGGTACGTCGAGCCCCATCATGAACGAATGAATTTGCCCGATGAAGTTACTGATCTACTTGATAGGAGAATCTGCAGTTGGAAAAGTAAATACTCCTTGGACCCGGGCAGTTGCGGATCAAAGCTGACACAGACCAGAGTTCGCTTGTCCTACGTTTTGTAAAAGTCAGTACTCTGAGAGTGGCGAAGCCGTACGACTCCACCTAGGCTAAGTGTTGCAAACGCAGGATCAATTCGATGACTATCGAGAATCAACAATCGGCGCCGCCTTCCTCACGCAGACCATCTCCCTTGACGATACCACGACAGTGAAGTTTGAGATATGGGATACTGCAGGACAAGAAAGATACAAGTCTCTGGCCCCCATGTACTACAGAAATGCCAACTGCGCTGTTGTCGTCTATGATGTTACACAAGCTGTATAGAAGCCCCTTTTTCTTCCGCGAATCTACACTAACGCATCCGCAGTCTTCGCTAGATAAGGCAAAGGCATGGGTGAAAGAGCTACAGAGACAAGCAAATGAGAATATCATAATAGCTCTTGCGGGAAATAAATCGGACCTGGTTGCCGAACATCCAGATAAGCGTGCCATAACGACTTCGGACGCTGAGGCATACGCGAAAGAGGCTGGTCTGTTATTTTTCGAGACATCGGCAAAGACGGCGGAAAATGTCCGGGAGCTCTTCACAGCTATTGCACGAAAGCTGCCTATTGAACAAGCGGGTGCCCGAAATATGAGATCGAACCGTCAACCAGGGGTAGATCTGAGACCTGAGGCACCTGGAACCCAAGGTGCTGGTGCATGTAATTGCTAGAGGCTTGTCACTGTACTACCGTGGTGATATCCTATTATTGGAGGTTTAGGGGTATAATTGACCAGTGATTGGCAGGCTTATGCGGATTAAAGTGGATAAGCATTTTCGACGGACTCCAGAACAAAGTATGGTCTTGACACAGCGGAGTTGGCGTTCAATGGCCCTGGGATCAGGGCAACGTTCTCAGGCATGCACGTTTAGCGACTTTTGTGTTCTTAGTAGGTTTGACCTTTATCTCAATAGATAAGTTCGAAGTCAATATACCATGGTTTCATCTCGAGAAATCGAGCTCAGTCCCCAGCATTTCGAGAGCCAAGCTAAGTGGGACAGAGTTTGGGCTATCTACCTGATCGCTGAATCTGTCACGAACAATTGAGCTCGAGGTATCTTAGCCGTCACACATTGCTGGCGCTTAGCTGACATACCTTTGTTGAGCTCTCTCATAACCTCTTGATCAGTCCGTTCGTCAATCAGTCTTCACATAGCCAGGGCTAATAGTCATGAGGCTGTCGGACTATGCCAGTGAGGGTGAAGCTTTGGGAAAGCTGCGTGCATCGTTCCCCAACGGACCAACCTGTCGCTAGACCACAAATATTGATGACAGGGCCTACTAGCCTTTTGGGTGCCAGTCTTCTTGTTGGCCTATCGAATCAAAGTACCGAGACCGACATCATTGCTTTCGTCAAGGCAGAGTCGGATCCTGACGCATTCCAACATGTGAACTCTCCGTGAACCACCTCATCATTATTGGTTTGGATACTGAGAGCCCCGATCCAAACTTGTACCCGCAGATCTACATAGCAAGAAAGAGCTGGAGGTAGCTTCCGACCTTTGGCGTGTTGAAGCAGAACATCGATATCGTCTTCCATAACACTAGTAGTATACACTTGATGAGTATACACTCAACCTCAGAGCAACTAATATACACTTGATGTTATGGGAGGATATAATCCCTCTACAAACTCTTCAAAAACGTGACACTTCAACTATATATCGTTCTACAACATATCGTACAGGCTGAATATATAGACATGCATACTATTGTACCCTAGTCTAGAAATCGTTTCCAATAGAAGTGTATAAAGTAAGTTACGTTCGGGATTAAAATAGATCTTGTACGCTTCACCTCATCAACGTTGTCAAAGCCGCTAGTACCACCTAGCTTATCACCACCCCTGGCCCCCTTGTCCTACCATCATCACGCCCTCGCCACCCTTTCTCTCCCCTCTCCTCCCTTCACGCCCCCATCTCCCTTCCCTTCACCCCCCATCCCCCCCTTCCCTCCCCTCCCCCTCCCCTCCCCACTCCCCAAAACCCACACCCCATGCCCCCCCTCCGCCGCTACCTCCGCCTAACCGCCCACTCCGTCCTCGAACTCCGCATCTACCTCGACAACCCCACCGACGCCCACCGCTGGCTCATTCCCGCGCAAAACCCCGCCCTGCCGCGCGTCATCGCCGCCGTACGTCCGCTCGTACTGCCGAAGTTGAGGGAGGAGAATTATTTGAATAATGCTAAGGGTGGAAGGGGTGGAGGTGGGGGTGGGAAGGGGAGAGGGGGAAAGAAGAGGGGGTGGAAGGATGTTGTTGTTGTTGAAGGTGCGAAACTTTACTACATTTTCTTAATGGGAATGAGGATGAGGCTGGGACATGGGGGCGCAAGTGTACTACGCAGCTAACCCTCCCACAACAGGCGATTTCGAAGTCTCAATCTTCCTCACCGAAACCTCAACGCGTCACTCCATCCTCCGCAAGGAGAAACGGGTGAAGGGCGAAACGACACCCAGGATGGGATCTACAGAGGGGAAAATGACCGGGACGCACGATGCGCCGTTCGAGATTGGCGAGGGGGTCGTTGTGAGGGAGGAGGATGAGGAGGAAGAGGAAGGATTATTCGTCTCTTCCATACCAGAGACTAGGAGGGGAGATCCTACTCCTACTTCTCCCACCTCTCCCACAACTTCAACTCCTCAGCGTGCGAAACGAAAAAGGACAGTTATGGGTGGTGATGAAGACGCAGACACCGATACCGATACCGACGCGAAAAAGAAAATGGCGCTCGATACCATCTACGACGGTTTCAGCATCTATGGACGGATACTATGTTTGGTCGTTAAGAGGTTAGGTGTTGTCAAGGGACAGGGGAGGGAGGGACAGGGACAAGGGCATGGGCAGGGAAAGGCGAGGATGGAGGAGTGGATTGCGTCGACGCAGGTTGGGGGGATGGATGATTGATTGATTGAAGGATCGTGAGGGATTTCGTATGTGAGGTTTGTGTGTGTTGATGGAGGGAGGGAGGGGAAGAGGGGGAGTTGGGATTCAGGGTTTCCGAAAATCAGGAAAGTGATGCCTCAGATTAACTCTCTGTCTGGCAATAGCTCTTCCATACCGAAAGCGACTACGGCCGCGGACGATGGTGGTCGTAGGTCTTACTTACTCTCCCTCTCTATCTATCACCTTCCCACCCCCTCCCCCATCATCCATCCATCATCCCATCAATCAATCAAATTCACAAATCACAAATCACAAATTCACAAATCACAACACCCTCCACTACAGTCCCGCAGAACCAAGAGGGGGGGGCCAGGACATGGCAAGATATCGTATGGATAGACGCAATGTCCGTTTAGCATATCCATTATGTTATTTGCGGAAGGGAGGAATGGAGGAACGATGTATAGCGGAGTATAGGATGGGGTGGGAATTGTATATTTAGTTTGCTGAGCGATGCTGGTGGTGCTGAGCGATGCTGGTAGTGGTGGTGGGGGTGGTGCTGGTGGGACTTACAAACTTCTCCATCAATCATCACAGAACACGATGCAGGAACTGGGAACTGGGATGCACCTGGTATCTTGTAAAAATGGGAGGAATACATAAGGTCGTATAACGAAGGGAGGATTCAGGGTCATGCAGCTGAGCTGTTTTGAGGGTTCTGGGATCTACCTGGCTTTTTATGTTGTATTAATAGAATGAAGGATTTTGCTGAGTTGATTGGAGGTTTCAGCTCTAGGGAGGTCCCTTTTGTTGGTGTTTCAAGTTCAAGACTAGATCGATGTACGGAGGTTTCGTTCCCAGAAATACGGGTGGCTCTTGTATCGGTCGTTGTCCGAGACCAATCCTCGGGTCCTTTGGGGGAGTACCATCAATCATCAGAGGGTCCAAGTTGGCGAAGCACGGGTCGTATATCCTTCCTTTTTCGTTGTGTTCCGTGCCACGGTATGCAAGTGTACGAAGCCTTTTGTGCAACGTATGTATATTTTCGTAGGAGGGAAGGCTGTTGTTGGCTTGAGTCGGATTAGCTGGATATCAGGGACCGATGCTGCGTATCTGTCAGCGTGATTTGGTTGGATCACCAACCCAGCAGAGATGGCCCTTCATGGCTGATGCAAATTTCAAGCCCATCAGCAGCACCCTCCATGATTGATGCAGCGGTCCTGAAGCAGCATCCCTCTTCCGTTGGACTCGTATCGATCGGAAAGCAGCAAAGGCTTCAAACCTGAGCCAAGGTCGGCCCCCACGGAAGATTCGAGGTCAGCTGTCCATCAACCTGTCATGTGTCAACCTTAACGTCCACGCTGTAATTGCCCACTCATTTCCACCATGCGCTTGATCCTGCCCCGGATCCCCAGATTTGCTATAGATGTTTCAGAGTGTGCAGGTTCAAGTTGCCTTCTGAGCTCCCGGGATGATTGCTTCATGCATGCTGCAAACCACTCCGTATGTTTGTAGTGGTGTTCCCAAGGGTGATCTAGCCGGCCCCCAAATCTTGCCTCGTGAGTTGACGCCACGGTTCTGGATTGGGCATATGACATGCAGCTTGTACTGGTAGGGATAGCTTGCAGCCACAGTGGTATGGTTGTCATCAGCAGTCATCAAGACGTATGAGCGGGTCAGGGTGCTTGACGCCATGTTGTTGGATGACTCGGCTCCGGACGAAAGCGATAATGATAGGAGTCGGAGCATCCGTGGGCCGAGTAGGTCAATGCGATGAGGTGGATAACGGGTCCTCCAGAGCACGGCTGTCAGCATTCACCCACAGAGTGTTAGGTGTCAGCTAGCCATTGCTCACCTCGTACTCCATACGGAGTAGTCCAAGCAGCAATCTCATTCACAAGGCAGGGCACATCATGCGCGAAATACGAAGCAGCCTTGGTGCAGAGTATGTTGTAGGACTATCGAGACACCACACCACCATTTGTTGTTCATCGGCCAATGTGATAGGCTGGGCGAGTGCTCCCGCCAAGTTTCGAATGGAAGCATCCTACCGCCGGCGCCGTGTACTTTACCGTGTACCGTGTACCTTGCATGAATTCTCAGTCTAATTCTGATGAGGTGTGGCTGCCAACCGCGCTAGTGAGGTGCAGCCTCACGGCCACGTGGTCCTTTCATGCAGCCCATCCCACTTCGGCCATTTCGGCCACCTCGGACCCCTGCAGATCTCATTTAGACTTTGATGCGAGTTGATTGATAATCGGACGCTGTTGGTGGTGCCCATCGGATCGTATTTGGCGCGTACATACTTTGTACGAAACAACGATGCCAATGTCAGCTCGATCCATGGAAATGTGACGTCCGGATTGAGGTGTTCCAACTTGAGTTGGTATACGAGGAGGGCATTTGTGTCAGCTCGTCTCCTATGAAGAAAAACAGGGAAGTACAGCGAGGCTTTGCGCCTCACCATATCCTGTCACGCTATTCCTTGTGCAAAGTCCTTCTTTGAGGTGGAAGGAAGGGAGGCGGATATTCTAGTGGGTGGCCTTTTGCTGCCGAGCGGCGATTGACTTTCTCCGAGCAAAAAGGTTCGATCCAATCGCATCCTCAGGTCAACGTTATCGTCATCATGGCATGGGCAAGAGGTTTATTGACTCCTTCTTCCGTAGACGTTGTATCATCTTTCCTGGTCTTTGATTACCCAGGGGCAAAGGGTGTGGGATGTCGTGCATGAAGGAATATGGGTTGAGGCCTGTGAATGCCAGGAGCCTACGATGGTACAAAGTACTGGCTCCATTGTGGGAGAGAGGCCGGCACGTTGGCTGTGGAAGAGTTATGTGAAACATGGGTGAGCAATCCGTCCGTTGCCGTGGGATTCTGTGATTACTGAAGCATAAGGTATCGAAAGTGTGGTCCCGCCGCTTTGATAGACGCTAACGGTTGGTGATCGTGCCAAGATGCAAAGTACTTTACCGTATCTTGACACTGTAGGGATGATACGGCACGGTAAGGATATGCTTCCGCCTTCTCGCACATGAGTATTGTTGGACGATAGGGAACAGCATCGACATCGCCGTTACTGTCTTCTCCTACGCCCACAACTATACTTTACCTACGCCTATTGGTCATGGTGGCTGCCGAGGGAAGACTCCTTCCAAGAATTGGCAAGAGCTAATTTGCTTGAGTTCATCAGATGATCCCTCGACCAAATTACCTTAATCACACACACGCACACAAACACGCACACACACCTTATACACACTAATCCAATTTCTTTCACCGCCTGCTCGCTAGGCGCGTCATCTTTCTCTCCTAGTTGATGGCCGGGGTCTGCTAAGATCGACCCACCCCTGACTTCTCGCACTCGACCCCTGTCAGTGCCATGCTTGCGCCCTGAATATCCTCACTTCATCAAACCTTACTCTCCGCCGGCTGCACTAATTCCGAGTACCATGGCTGCATTCGGGAAAGATGGTTTGGCAGCCGTTGATGATGACATTCGCCCACGGAAACCATAAATACTTCTCCTTTCTCCCTCAACCTCTGTCTGATTCCATCCATCTCGCACACTTCAATCAGCCTTTGCTTTCACCTGAGCTATCTTCACTACCGCTGACTTCGTCATACGTCCACAGCTCTCTATAAGTGCATCCACTTGTCCTATACGACCACCAGCAATCGCCAATCGACTTTTCCAGATCATACACCAAATGCCTTCGACGCCTTCCACAATGCCTTCCTACTACAATGCTCCATCGCAACCTCAATACCCTCCCTGTCCGGGCCCACCCCCCAATCGCCCTCTCCCCAAAGTCCCGAGGTAGAGCAGCCTACAGCGACATCGACGAACAATCATTCGTTCATACGAGGATAAAACCCTACGCGTGATCCTGCAATCTCGTGCAAGATTACCTATACGCACATCTGGTCTTCAACGCTCTACATTGAACATATGGCATTACAAAGATGGCAAGGAGGACATTGGGAGGGATTTCAGGACTTGGCAGTTGCTGGACACTGGCCAATTTCATCCCCAATCACCAACTCCTCGCCCTCATTTTCACCGTCCTGAATCGAATCCAGCCGTACCTGCTGATTTCAGACATCGAAACGCATGATGTGGGCCGCGCGTCCTTTGCCGGGGCGTTCATCGAATCAAGATTGAACCGCTACACCACCATCTCTTCAGCAAGAGCCTCAATCTTCTCGGCTTCTACCTCGTCTCCAAAGAAATATCACTTTCGGGCCGTTTCTGTCCCATTATCGAACACCCCATCATCACCAAATACATGTACGACCACGATATGTTCAGGATTTAGCACAATCGGTTTTTCGTCCGCTTGGTGGGATGTTCTTCTGTTTCGCATGTTCGAGATATACCCATGTACAAATATACATCTACGATTTCGCGTTCATCATTGGGGGGAATACTGCAGGCTTGGGAGGGGCCGATTATCAACCAGTATATCACGAGCAATTTTCGAATACATTTGATTATCGTTTACATGCAATATCATCGCTATGCCTTTCAATTGCATTTTTCGTTCACACCTGCAATAACATTCTCGCCCAGTGTTTTCTTCCCGACATCTTTGAGACGTTGGAAGGTAATCAGCACCTTTCTAAAGTCTCATGAGCATGATTCGCTGTATCAACGTCATCCGTTTCACATCTCAACCCCAATTCTCCGACCTGTCCGTCATTGATCTTCGATGCAGGCTCTTTCGGAAATTTCGCGATTATGCAGCTACAGCTAGTCGATTGCAAATCTCAATAGTATGAGTTTCACGACCCCACGGAAATCCTCCGTACGGCTTGCTCCGTTTCAGCTCAATGTCTACTGGCCCCATCCTGACATGACTCGTGCATACTCAACTTACTTACTCATTTCACCGATCCGCAGCGCCAACACCGTTCGGGATAATTTTGGTAACAGTTTCTTCATAAAGCCACTAAGTTACCCTGCATCACGATCACTCCTCAATGCCTTTTTGCTACGTTCCGCAACTAGTACTAGGTGCATCAGAGTGACGATCTGCAGCCCTATATGCAGGTTGAGTCATCATGGAACGCACCAAGGATTTGGAAGTGTTGACGCTAGGGTTTGAGGATGGGAGATCGGCATGAGTTGAGGGCGGAAGGGGAAAGGGGAGAGGGATGGTCGGGGGAAGGAGAGGGGGAAGGTAGTAGTGTGAGCTGTGTGCTGTCATAGGTTTACCGTTACGGATGGTTTGAGGAGGAGAAGGGGAAGGGGAATAGGAAAGGGATGGAAACATGCTTTGTGCATCAAAGGCTAGCGCCAAGGATTGACAACTCAACTTAGGGTTAGGGCTTGATTTTCTGCAAGAGTCGAAACAGCTCTATCTGTAATAAACTCACTACAAGCATGGTCCTCGAGCTGCATGTATGGGGTCCGGCCTTCACCTTGCCGTCCATTGATCCTCAATGTCTAGCCGCAATCTTCTACATCTCTTACGCACTTCCACAGGATCAATGGGTTCTCGTAGCCAACTCCGACGCCGGATGGAGTCCGACCAGTTCGTGAGCCACCACACCTCGTCCCGCATACCGGTACACAGCTCTGAGGTCTGAAATCATCTGCTGACGTATATGGTGCTTGATAGAAGAGCTACCGGCACTGAAAGATGAAGCTGTCGTGCTCGGCGGACTCCAAAATACCATCGATCATTTACGCCTAATATCCAATGGAGAATGGGACTTGGACCAAGGTTTCGACAGCTCCCCACAAAGAGCAGATGTAACCGCGTACGCTTATCCCTTACCCCCTCATAACAAAAGCTAAACAACGTGACAATCCACCACCTACTAACGACCACACCTCCAGATTCTCCTCCCACATCCTCACCCACCTCCACCCCCTCCTCTCCCTCTCCCTCTACGTCTCCTCCGAAAACTACACCACCACCACCCGTCCCGCCTATACCTCCATCCTCCCCTGGCCAACCCAATACTACATCCCCCCCTCCCACCGCCAAGCCGCCAAAACCCACACCTCACACCTCAACCTCTCCTCCCTCGACCTCGACACCATCGACGACGACGAGCGGCACAGAAGACGACTGGCGGATATCGTTCCCGAACGCCTCAGACGCTCCACACAGAGCGTTACGGGGATGGTGAGGGAGAAGAGTAGCGGAACGAGGTTTAAATGTGATGCGCTCGTCGACGCCGCATGTGGACCTTTGCAGAAACTGCTAGACGGGAAGAAATATCTCCTATCGGACGACCATCCCTCAAGTCTGGACTGTCTGGCGCTAGCATATCTAGCTCTAGCACTGAAGCCCGAATTACCCCAAAATTGGCTACAGGAGGGTATCAAGACCCGTTACCCATCACTGTGTGCATATGTGGAAAGAGGCGTGCAGGCCTGTTTCGGCGACGAAGTCAGCGTGCAAGATGCGCTGCTGGCGGAACCGATGGAGCAAACGAGCGACATGACGAGGACGAAATTACCATGGAAAGCGCCTTCGCAACAGGGTCTCCAAGCCGCCGGATACACAGTCCTCCATAGCATCCTCTCCGCCGTTCCCATATCCTATCCCAATCCCATCACCCCTTTTCCCACCACCACCACGTCGAATGAAAAATCCAACTCATCAACCACAACCACCACTAACTCACCCCTCCTTCCCCCAATCATAGCGGCCAGTACCGCCGTCGCGGCGGCCGCAGCGGGGTATCTCCTCTACGCGTTCTCGATCTCGAAGTCTGAGCCTGAGCCCGAAAAGCGGCGGAAATTAGAGGATATGGGGGAGGCGGGAGCCGTGTTTGCTGGGTTGGATTTCGGTGGTTGATAAGCCGAGGGGAGGGGAAGATATGAGGGATATCGTAGAAGATGGAGACAGGAGCTGTTTGAATGTCTTGTCGCTATTTTAACAAGTATGGAGCTGTCCATAAATCCCAAAAAACCGCCAGAGCCCTACGAGTGGCTGTCAATGCAATGCAACACAATGCAACACCCTACACTTTACAATCAAATCAAATCAAGACCCATCCTCCCAACCCCCCTCCACGCCTCACGCCCACTTCCCCAACAACGCCATCAACCCGGCGCCCAAACACATCATCCCAAACGCCCCCATCACCACCCTCAACCTTGCCCTCCTCATAACACCGCTAAACATAAACTCATGCGCCATCAACTCCACCAAGCCCGTATAGATCAAGATCCCCGCACTGATCGCATCAAACACCCCCTTCACCACCAACCCGCGCTGACTACCCGGCTCATAACTCCTCCGCACCCCCAATCCCACGGCTATGGCTAGGGGCGTCGAAAGCCCGTAGCCGAGGGCGAAGAGGTAGGGGGTCCAGCGTTTGTGGGGGGGCCAGGGCGTGGCGGCGAGGCGGGAGCCGAGACCGAGGCCTTCGAAGGTTTGGTGGAAGACGAGGACGGGGTAGAGGGTTGTGAAGGCGGGGCCGGTGACGGCGAGGGTGAGGCCGATGAAGATGGAGTGGAATATTACGCCGAATTCGAGGATGAGGATGGCGGTCATTTGGGCGGCGTAGTCTTCTATTTCGTTGTGGGGGTGGGGTGTTGGGGGTTTGGGGTTGGGGTTGGTGAGGGAGGGGGGTTGGGAGGGGGATTCTGGGGTGGGGGAGGAGGGGTCGTATTCGATGTGTTCGCGTGTGTGGCTTAGGTGGTCTTCGCCGGGGGTGTGTCGCTGTCCGACGTTGGAGGGGGAGCGCGTGCTGCGGATCTCGAGGGTGTGGTCGTGTGCGTTTTCCTTGTCTATTTCTTCTTCTTCCTCGCTTCCTGCTTCTCCTGCGTGATCATGCGTGTGGCCGACGGCGCCAAAGGTGGCGGAGCGCATGGCCATCAGTTCGATGAAGAAGAGGAGGAAGATGGTCATGAGGGCGATGCCTTCGGCCCAGTCGTAGGAGGTTATAGGGCCGGTGAGGCAGGAGTCTGTGAGGGCGTTGCAGGCAGGGGCGAGGAGCTGGGATCGTGTTAGCGATGGTTTGTAGAAGCTGGAGTGTGTGGTGTGCGTGCGTGGATGAATGCTGTTGCGATGATGACGCCTGATCCGAAGTATTTCGCTACGAAGAATGCCCATTCTGGGACTCCTATGCCTCGGTGTCGTGCGGCGTAGACGGGGAAAGCGGCGCCTGTATATCACTGTTATTTGAGGGAACCATTGGCCATCGGCTGTCACGCTTACCGAAGAGAGATCCAATTAGTATAACGAATATGGCAGAGACTCTGAGGCCAATTCTTCCATCATAGCCGTTTTCTGTTGCACAGGCCGGTTTGCCAATTGCTCCCTGCGCCGTCGCCGTTGTCGCTGCTCCTGCGGTTTGGTACGCTTGTCGAGCAACGACGTCCACAATGGCATGGACGCCAGACATCTTGTCCGGACGTCCGTGGACGAGATTGTTGTTTAGGTACAGACAATGACCGAGGTTGCAGATGGTGGCTAGCTGGAGTGGTTCTGTTCTCCACGGGATGGAGAAAAAGACGGCTCGTCTCGTGGCGATGGCTGAACTTTGTCAAGCCATTGAGTCTTGAAGGGCCGATTTCCTTATGTACAACGGTACGACCTGATGCAAACCGCGATGTATTGAGATGCGTAAATGACAGACGATTGGAGACAAAAGAAATGGCACCTTCCGGACAGGTCACATACAATGAGGTATATTGCCGCACATGATGAGAGAATTGGGGATCTGGATGGACGTGGACGATATCGGCCTTTGCTTGCAAGGGTACACAATCTCAGAAGGGCCGCTCCACCGCCTCGTTTAGCGTATGCAAGACTCTAGGAAAGTTCGGCACCAATCTTGCAAAATCCCCTCCAGATCCCATTGGATACCGCACAGCAATTCACTTATCTTTGTTGAAATGTGGCCATTTGATGGGAGCAAGATGATGGGTTGATTAACTATCTAGGCGACACGTTACATCTGCAGAGTATTATGTTGTACATGACTGCCAAGACGCTAAAATGTGACGGTGACGTCCACCTCCAACATTTACATAATTCACAGGTTATAGTAACTATATTTATTCAGCTATTGGCGACGCGTACTACTACGATTACTGACTGACTGCTACGCGGACTATCATACAGTATCGATGGCGTGCTCAAGGCTAAGCGTCCCCAAGAGCCTTTCCACGGCTCAATCTGCCTCATATCCATGGAAGTGGTGTGGATTGTTCGATAATGCAAAGGAACAACCAAAGAGTTCTACAAGTCGACATGTCTATGGATTGGAAGTTTTTGTGATACCGGTGGATCTCCTGATGCACAATTGAATACCATCAACTTCCCAACCTGCGCCTTAATACTGCCTCCCACTAAATGGTGTATATGGGCCACTATTCCACGCTCCATCAATGTCGATAACAGCACGACCTATGGCACCATATATTTTCAGAGACTACATGCCGATCCTGCTATCGTAGCGGTCCACCTCAAGGCTCGAAATCACAACCATAGCCGCTTGGCGAGATGCATTCACAATCCCAAGTAGTGTCCGCGTCATGAGGAGAGTTCGAACATCTAGTAAGTCCACCTTGGCAATATGATCCTGATCCCCCAAGTGTCTGGCTTTCCATAGCTCCATGGCCACTGCGAGGAAAACAGTACTGGTCTGCAGCGTAGGCCAGAGGTTGAGAGGAGAGAGACTACTAGTTGGCCATAGATTATCGAAAGATATGTCATAATAACATGGATATAGGTGACTTCCATACTTTATTTGAGATCGCTAGAACGATTGAGGATCGCCAGAAGGCTTCGCTGAACGAAGCTGATACTGACGATGCATTCCATGGCGACCATCGCGCCCAAGACCTTCTGGTCTGTGACCGACAAACAGGCCATCCTGCACGTCCATTCCAACATACCCTGCACTGCCACAAAACCCATCCGTGACAAGTTGCGCCCCACATGGCCATCGAAGATACAACCATGTTTTCAGCTCGCGGAGATATCCAAAAAATGGCCAGCACGATCACTACCTACCAATGATATCGCAACAACACTACTATAACCCAAACCATCCGATACAAGCACGATATCGTTAATATTTAGTACAAACACGAGTGGTCAATATACCGCACACTCAATCCAATCTACCACGAAGAAGATCGGCCAGGACGGGGAAAAGCAGTGCTTTGGAAAACCGGAACACGTCTTCCGCCCTACGGCACCGCTTCGAAGTGAACTACCATAACTACGCACAGCCACAGCAGAAATGGTAGAGCGGACTGCGTCCTCCAGTCGCAAGATGCAGTGTCTCCACAACTCTGCTACGTCAAGCGTATGTGTGGATTTGAGCTACGATACCTTTTCACCATAGATATACATAAATGGATAGATAGTCACTAGATCCCATTTCATGACGTCGAATGTCAAATGCATATACGCTCACTATGTTCCGAGAGAATCATTGCATCGCGGATGGCTTGTGCTCGGGGGTTTTCGCTGGAGATATATATCTGATGTTGGAAGTAAAACATAGCACTGAGATATGCCAATGTCTGATTAGCTACGACCCGATGCGGGATTATGCATCGTAGGCCGGCTTTCTCCAATATCACAACATACGATAAGTAGCTGTCTCAACATTGTGAATCCTTAGTAAGGAGAGAGAACAGGGACAGTGAATATTTATACGACTACACAAACCCAACAATCTCAAACAAATAACTCCGTCCACCCCTTCCACACGCAGTGCCGTTCGCAAAAAATCTTTGGCCAGAATCAAATCTTAAATAGTAGATAGTTCACCATAAAAGGTCATACTCCCGCACACCCACTTCCTTATCCTGCCATACACGACGCTAGGCACCAGCTCACACCGATGATGTTCCAGATTCAGATATCTATCAGCCGCTATGTATCAAATCATGAGTACGTAAATGTCCGCCTTTGTATGTTGTAGTGCAGAGACTCTTTGGCCACTATAAAAGGAGTACGCTATGGCCACATCGTAGGGGTTTACAAATGCCAGGAGCAGCACCCCAAGTTGACGAGAATAGAGATGGAAAAATTGAAGAACGTGATCCTGACGCCGGCAGTGTTGCGGATTGATTGTTCTGCTGTCGTCGCGCTTTGTTTGTGATGCAAGGAACCTTGTGCACTGTGAGCGTTGAATTGATTTCAGTGGGCGCGTCGAGTCAATGAGGTTGACAGACTTGACATTTGACACGGACCCGATATTCTACAACCGGGTGTTGCGGCAAGTCCGAGCGAAATCCTGAAGGATTGCCACTATGTATTCTATGAGTTGCATGAGCTCTGTTCCTGCATGGCGGCAGGATTCAGGATTCGGAATTCCATCCGCCGGCCGCTAGTGGCAGTGGAGGGTCCATCGACATCCAGGATCGATTGAACGTGACGAAGGATGTGGTATGTTTCTGAAGCGGTGCGGCAACAAAGTGGTGATCTAATGTTGAGAATGTTCATGGGATCGTTGCCACCTTGAGAGTGAGGACGAAATTACCATCGTCCAAAACCCATTTGCCACCTCCAGTCCCAAAGCCCAGGATAGTACGGAGGTTGACACCAAAAGTCTTGAGCATGCGCTAACGGGAGAGGCACCAATCTCCCAAGGTGTCAGCGGCCGGAAACCACACCCGAAAGCCCTAGAGCCGGTCCATATCTTCCGGGGCCCTGGTCCCTGTACATTTGGCGCATGCTCAAGACTTTTGGTGTCAACCTCCGTACCTCCACAGCGTTCTAGCATCTATGGGAGATCGATGATTCATCCCGGGAGGGAGGGAAGCAACCCCTCATAGTCGAGCGCCTGGGGCGCGGAGTGTCTGCTCCGCTCGGCTGCGGCCCAAAATAGGTCTGTCAAGAGATTGCAAGATGGAATCCTTCGATATAATATTAGACTAATGAGCGAGCCGCGAAGTAGCGGCCGTTTTATTCCCGGGTAGAGTACATGATGTTACCACAAGGACGGTGGTGTGAGGCTGGAGTGGCCGTGCTCGAAAGGAATGAATGAATGATAGCCATCGTGTAATCCCTTGGCCCGATCTCAAGGTCCCTTTCGCATAGATGGCAATGACGTCGCGATCTTAGCGTTCTGCTGTTAGGAGAGTGCACGGTGTGGGCTCGCTTGTTGCCCCTTATCGACTTTAGCCCGTCAATAAATATCGACAGAGGTGGGTGACCTTTGACATTCACAATTGACTAACACCGGCGAGACATGCATTGTCTTATCATATTTCGAAGTCGGATTGCTCGCATCTTCTTCGCATGGCTCGCGTACCTGAAACGTTGCTGCAGACGCAGGGAGAGAAGACGCGATATTTAGGAAGGAGATAATTTAAAAACAACATGTTGCACGCCCCAGCGGCCACAGATCTAGTGGCTGTAGCTCGTGCTTGAAAGGTCCCTGAATGCACGACAGACGCCGATGGCTCTAGCAATTTTCACCCGCAGAGTGAGCCTATGATTGCCTGGCTGGGAGCGCGAGACTTTTCTATTTGCATAGCGCACGGCTCAGGACTAGTGAAGACACAAGCTTCATAGGCTATCGTTTCCTGTCGACGTTCGATTTGAGCTAGATGGATCTGTCACTCAAGCTTCGGGGCGTGTCGTCGCGCGTAGGTGGCACCACCCTGTCGGAGGTATATGCTTATTGTAGCGATCTGTGTATTAGTGCGGCTGGTTGGAAGAACGCTCGAGCGTTGGCCCAAGCTAGAAGCGCGCCAGCGCATCAGTCTGAGGTTAACAGCGCTTTTCCATCGTGTTGATTTTGTTGAGCTCCTTCCGCGCTTATTGCTAAGTAGATTGCTGAAACAAGGTGTAGCTCAAGCGACTGGAGCGCAATGCATGGAGATCAAGCCGCACTGGCGAATGCATCTTGCAACCAAGCGCTTCCCGTTTTTAATGACATGCTGTTGATTTCAATATATATGATGCATGAGGACGTTGGATCGAAGTTCATACCAATTTCACTCTCACACAAGCTTCTCTTTCGATCACAATGTACCACTCAATTGCCCTTGGCGCTTGCTTCACCACAGCTTTCTTCCTACAATTCGCGGCCAGCCAATTTACCGGCTCAATCGCCCCTATTGGAGCAGAAACAGATGGATTCGTCATTGTTACAATAGAGAACAACAGCACAGGCAACTATTCGATGGAAGCAAGGAACAATATCTTCGACGACGCAAATCCCTACCGGCCTCTAAGGGTCAAAACCCAAGCGGGTGCACTTGTCACTCTTGTCGGATCGTCATACAGCTACGGCCAACTCACCGATGCTGCCTTCATTTCAATGAGCCCTGGTGCGGTCTGGCAGAGGACTTTCAACCTGACGGAATACATACCAGCAGATCCAAAATTGAAGATACCCACGTCGGAGTGCTTCACCGTTAGCTTTCCCAGCGGCCTTTTCGCAGTAAACACAACCAGTTTCACAGCGGACGAGCATCTAGCGACAGGATTCTTGGCTGGCGCCTCAGCCGAAATTTTCGTCCAATCTCCTCCACTGCATCTGAACATTACGGTTATGCCGGCGACGGCGGCCGAGGCAGCAAGCCCCACCGTCACAAGTCAGCCCGTCGGTGCACAGCGAGCAGCGACGCTCGTCCAGGGAACAGGCAAACCGGGGCTTGGTGCATCGGCACCGACTACTGGTAATAGCATCGACAATTACCTCTCGGGGACGACACACTTATTCGGACCCCACAAAGTTTGAGACGCTCTGCAAGGCCGGTCAATGCCGCGTGCGTGAATGCTTTCACGCTGGATCAGTTGTTGATGGAACACATTCGACAACTAGGACGCTATATCAGCGGCTCTCCACGACTTACGGATCGGTGGGCAGCTCATGACCTGTGACATTGTACAGCACCTCGGCTGGCAGAATGATACGCATCATGCGCATGATCTGGCGTTCGTTGTACGTGAAATGGTTTTAAGATGAAAATGTGACTCCGGATGAGGTTGGCGGGGGACATAACTATTCACCGGCCTATACCCAAGGGCGTCATCCGGAGTTCGGTCGTTGCATTGTGAAAGTACACAGGATCCAGAAAATGGATACATCGTAAGGGCTCTATAGAATGTACATAGTGTCAGCAAAACATTACAAAGATTGAACACTTTATCACATAGATCTGAACATACTCGCGCTGCTAAACCATCTGTGCTGAAAACGTTGTTGCCGAGTATTTTCTACGATGATGATGTTCCATACATTCGAGTCCAATATTCGAGACTGGGAAACACTAGAGCATTTTGCCTTCCAGACTGACGCCAAGATCCGCGCCTATGAACACGGGCCAAACGGTTATGCGGATAGCTGTGTGAAGCCGGCATTAACGACAACTACGCTTTAGCTAGACATTCGCCATAACCCCGGGATGAATGGTTTCTAGCTTCTGAGACAACTCTTCCCACACTCTCCGTTGTGCTTTCGCACCATCGTCACTCAATACAAAGGGCGAGGGCCTGCGTCGTCTTGTCAGCTTCTGTATGTCGCACGTTTCGCAGGATCGTGGCTTACTTGACCACCTGGCAGCTGCTCAGATACTGCCCGTGCGTTTGGGGTCCTCCCTCGGATGCATCCACCAAGGTTCGACTTCCGTACTCTGTAGACCTTGCGAGTAGGAATTTGAGAATTGCTAAGGCCCATCCGGCGTCTCGTGCCAGTTCAGAGTGACAAAGACCAGGGTTGATGAGATTAATGATTACTTCAGGTTTGCCACTCTGGTTTGTATTCGCAGCGAGCTCTCTAGCGTAAAGCACTTCAAGTAATTTAGATACCGGGTATCTGACGCCGTTAGCCACTACTTCGGGTTTTGAGAGATCTTTGCACACCTGGCAGCCATGTCTGCTGTCTCCTTGTCGTTCAACGTCTTGAAGATGTTCGTACTATTTCTTTCTGGAAATTTGGTCAAGCCATGGACTTCAGACGTTACGATACAAAGACGGGGAGTGGTATTGTGAGTTTTGCCGCACTCCCTAAGCTTCGGGAGAAGCAAGAGACCTAGCAGAAAGGTGCTGACGACATTGATCGTGATGGTAGATTCGCCGTCTTCCAAGATTGAGTATTGGTCTCTAGCCACGCCAGCGTTCTCAACCACAGTATCCAATCTCGTCAATCCCTCAGCTCGTTTTGCGAATTGTTTAGTGGATTCGTAGCTCGAGAGGTCAAGCTGCCACACCTCAACGACGCCTCGGCGGCCTGTGGTCTGCTCAATCGACTTCTTTGCATTCTCTCCTTTCTCTAAGCTCCTCACAGCCAGTATGACCTTTCCTGCGTTCAGGCGGGTAAAGTGGCGAGCTGCTTCCAAACCTAGGCCAGTGTTGGAGCCCGTCACAACGATCGTTTGACCAGAGTGATCGTGGGTGGGATATGGGAGTTTGACAAAAAGCTGCTCGTAGAGGAACGTCGTGAACAACGACATTGTAAGTTATGGAGGGTAGGGAATCTTGGTTGGAAGAGGTAGAGATAGGTGTGAATGAGACTGAAGGAGGAGCATCATATATATGGAGTAGTCTGTTCTTTACGGAGTATTGGACAGAGGAAACCGGGCATTGAATGGATATAGCGGACGGACTTTAGATAACATTCCATTCATCCGTCGCCGAGATAAGCTTACTCATCCACTTTGATTGGTCGAGAAAAGCCTACCTACCTTACTACTATTCTACCTTAGTCAAGTCTGATTACTCATAGATGGAGTGCACCACTACAACATAGTCCCTAAGTAGCGAAGACCTGGATACTCCCTATGAGAATGATCCTAGCCACTAATCGGACTTCGATCTATCCGTAGTCCGAAGATAGAAATGAGTAAGGTAGCGTCACATATCGAAGTGACGTGTGCTATTCTAATCCTTTGTCAGAGATGTGGAGGCAGTCGTGGCCACAGGATGTTGATCAGGCCAACTGCCCGTGGGCTGCTCACCATGTATGCACATGAGCTCTTGGGTACACAATGTACTCTTAGATGAACTGGATGATTTTCTCATACCGGATTCTTTTTGGAAAATTCATATACAGATCGATTGCTTTGGCTTTCTGCCCACCCTGAGCCAGGTTCGTCGCTTTTAGGGTCAGCTGATGGCACGGCCCCGAAATGTGACTATTCTGAATGGTATGCTTCGACAATAGCGAAATCACCTATTTGTGCCGCACCAGTGTGTCAGGATCCAATCAAAAGTCTTGGTTCTCCTTAGTTTTGCGCATTGGTTAGAAACCATTGAAGTCGGATAAAGTGAAGACATATGATCAATCTCCTATTTGCGATGCCGTGTAAGATCATCTGTTTTAGGCAATGTCTGGAATGTGGGGTTTGCCCTTTGTTCGAAGTTGCGAGATAAGGCTTGAAATGAAACAGTCGTATGCGGCGATTCATTGATTGTTCCTTCAAGGTATTCTCTTGAAAACTGTCTTGGGCCATCATCGACTCATACATGCTGGCAATTTGACGAGCGCAAGCACCCTAGGAACATGAAAACACGATCAGGCGCGAGAAAGGTGGCTAGAAGTAGCCGCATGTATAAGGGAGCAGGTAAGTACTTATGGCTTCCCTGGCCCAACCTCCGCTGACAAAAACCATCAGCAGGACACACTTTTGATCACAGCTCGGACGAGCCTGCCGCCATACGATCATCGTGGGCGAAGGAAGTGGTGAATGTGAATTTACGTCAAGCAAGGGATTTTCTTCGATTTCCCAGCCAATTGTCAAGAAGTGATTTAGCAGAGCGCCATAAAGCAATCTGGAAGCTGCTGCAGACATTGCAGGAGGAACACAAGGGCACCAGCGGCTACGATCAGGAGGTTTTCGAAGATGTCAAGGCTTGGCTTCATCTTCGCAGAAATTCACACGGATCAGATGTTCTAACGATAGAGGAGAGACGTCCCGATGGTGCTGTGCAACCGACAGAGAATGCGATTGGTCTACCAAAGGAAGACCAACTCCCAGTAGAGAACAACAATAGAATACACATAGCAACCAGTCAACGCTCAGCTATTGCAAAGGCAAGAAGTGCAACTCTTCCGACCACTCAACCAAGTGTCCCAAACAGGAAAGGAGCAGCAAGGGAAAGCAGCCGGAAATTAAATCACCTTACAGCCAAAGGCAGGAAAACCTCAAAACAATCGCCGAACAAGTTGAAGGGCGATACACCAACGCCGCTTATCACTCAAAACCCCTATAGTCACGATAGTCCTCCAGAAGACAGCGATGCAGCATCGAGTGTGGTCAGCAAGCTCAACAACAACATTGCCAGGACATCTCCGATGCGAAGAAGCCCTAACCACAACCCGGATCAGGATTCCAAGAACGAGCATTCGCCAGAAGAAAAGAATAACCACAACGTAACGGCCGCAACCCAATCGACCGCAGCCCCACTCGAAGAAATACCAGATTTCGACGTCGAAGTCGAACACGATGCGCAAAATCGGCTAGAGGAATCTACATCTGCATCTGATGTCCAAGGCGATAGGCAGTCGCTGTTCCTCATCGGCGAAACAGCCCATCTGCAAGCGCTGATGAGTGCGCAGATTGAACGCGATCTTGCTAACGGTAGCATTCTCTCTCTTAAACACATAATGTGATTCCGCACCGCTCGCTAACGGTAGTGTATTCACATAGGTAATCTGGAGACGGGGGAAGGAATATTGGAATATCCGATACCAGCTACGATCAAATTCGCACTTCCGCGGCCGTTGGTGGGGGAGGTTGAGGAGGTTAGAGGTTAGTCTTTCCTCTTCTTTTTGGTTTTTATTTTTGGGGAGTGGGAGGGGGTTTTTTGAATTGATGCTGAGTGAATGGCTTGTATAGGGATTTTGGAGCGGAAGATTAGGAGGGTTGGGTTTGGTTTGATTTGATTTGATGAAGGAGGGGAGGGGGGTTGATGGGGAAGGGGGGTGATGGGGTGGTGAGGAGGTGTGGGGTGTAGGCTGGGATGTGGGGATGATGGTGGGGTGGGTATGAGTCTGTGGAGTTAGGAAGGGAGGAGTTGGGATTGGTAGTTGGGTGGATTGATGTCGTATCCTCGCATATGGGGAAGGGGTCGCTGGCGGATATTCGGCAGGCTGTTGATATGGTGAGGGAGAGCAGTTGAGGGGGCTGCCGTGGGCTGATCTTGGGGGGTTTTTACTGGGAGTACGTCGATGTGTATTCTCTCAGAATGATCAATGCTGTGAGGTACGTTAGACAATATTAGTATCCACGACATCGCTGGAAACCTATTAAGGGAGATCTTATTACACTTCGCGTGCATGCACAGCAGCCAATTGAATTCATTATGACCTTCATGCTACGGCATCACAGCTCGAATGTATAAGGAGAACCCTGCTTCCGTCCTTGCTGATACAGATTTAGTACCTCTTTCCCTCCCTCAGCACATCACCGAATTCCTCCAGCGGGCTCCGATTGAGCTTGTTCTCCTTCCATAGATTCGGCGTCAGGAAACCGTATGTATTGCCAACAGCCACGAACGTAGCTTTGAGCGTGTTTTCGAGAGTCTTCGTAGAGCCAGCGGAGGAGGTGTAGACGTCTTGGACGCCAGCGAGTTGGAGGAGACGTTTGACGGCTGGAGAGGCGACGAGACCGGTTCCTCGGGGGGCGGGGATGAGCTGCATAGTGGCATTGTCAGCAATCCTCTTTGAGGAAAGTATATTGGAGAGGACGTGGACGACTTACACGGACGGTGACGGAGCCACACTTCCCACTCTCTTTTGTTGGTAGCGAGTGAGGGTCTCCTAGGGATGTACCCCAGTATCCGCGGCGAATGGGCAGGACGCTGAGCTTGGCGATGATGATGGCTGCACGGATGGCTGTGGCTACCTCTTTCGACGTCTTGATACCTAGTCCGACGTGGCCTTCGGAGTCTCCAATGACGACGATGGCCTTGAATCGGGTGCGCTGACCGGCGCGGGTCTGCTTCTGAACGGGCTTGATCTGTCGGTCGAAAGATCATACAATCAGCCAACGATTTCCTTTCTCCTTTCTTTTCTCTCCACCAATCGCAGCAATGGGGTAGGAAAGAGCATCCAATCACCTTCATGACCTCATCCTTCAACTTCGGCAAGAAGAAGTCCACAATCTGATACTCCTTGATTGGCAACGAATGCAGATATATTTCCTCCATGCTCTTTATCTTCCCAGCCTTTACCAAACGTCCCAGCTTCGTCACAGGCTGCCATTCCTTCTCTTCACTCTTGTTGCCTCCGCGACGAGGTCCACGTCGTCCTCCACGTCCGCGGCCACGATCTCCACCTCGTTCTCCACCGCGTGAGCCGAATCCGCCCCGGTCTCCTCCGCGCGCTGCACCACCGCCACGAGGTGCGTCGGCCATACTTGAAACGCTGTGGATTGGTCGCTTCGTAAGAGAGGCAGTGAGAGGGGTTGAGCTGAGCTTTGAATGGGCGGTCTAATGATATGAGGGTAGGAAGTTCGCCGACGTGACTTTAGGTGGGAGTGATCGGCGCTAAGATTGGCTAAGCGAGCCGAAGCCTTGGCGGGTGCAGCTAGCGGGGACGTTCCGCTGAAGCAAATCCAAGCTACTTCATTACCTGCAACACAGGTAGACTGCGCACGGTAAAGGGTGTTCGAGCGACAAATACAATGATTCAACCGCGGCTATCGAATACGTTAATAACGCCTTTCCGCAATCTCTCCCATCCAACTCTTAGACTAGGCATGCGACCCCAGGCACAAATACATCGTGCTACATTAATACAATCGATTCCCTCACGTTGCCTCAGCACAGGATCCCAAGGATCATGGAACAAGGGTGCATCAATATCAATACCGAGGCAATGGCCCACAGGTCTGCTTGGGAAGGTGGATCGACGGCCGAGCTTGGAGTCAATGGGTACGAAAGAGCTGAGCATTTCAAGAGGCATGAAGGTTAGGAGCAGTGTCAAAAAGTTGTGCGAGGGGTGCAAGGTACGATCGCCATCTCCACATTCGAGGTCTCATGTCGTGAGTCTAATCAGCGTGATTGTGCGTAGAGCGTCAGGAGGAAAGGCTATGTCTACATTATATGCTCGAAGAATCCGAAACATAAGCAGCGGCAAGGGTGAAGGATGGTGGAGGAGGTGCGTGTCTGGTATTGCGTGCATGGGGTAAGATGAAGATGATCTCTTTGGCAGCGGACCCTAAGGCGTAAATTGGGAGGCATTGCGTGGTATGGCTTTGAGTATAGGGTCGTCCGAATTGTTGAGGCAGCATTAGCATTGAGTATAGGGTTGTCCGAATGGTTGAAGCAGTATTGGCATTGGAGGAGCAAATTCATACATAGAAGGCGCCACCCAATGCGCTTCACATACCGCATGATAACTATACAGATCAACAACCTTATGTATCTTCGTCAGGCTTCCGACTGGTCACAAAATCCCGAATACGTTTCCATCCGAAAAACCCTCCCCCACCTTCACCCCACACCTTTGGTTTTCCCATACCAGCTTCCTCCATAGCAGCAGCCTGCTTCTGTTTGACCACAGATTGCTTCTTCTCCATCTCCTGTCTCCTCTGCCTCGCAGCAGCCGCTATATCCGGCTTTTGCTCCGCCGCCTCTCTAGCAGCTTCCGTATCCTTCACGTCTTTCAGCTTTGCCTTCACTGCCTCAATAACACCTTTCCCATCATCAGACCTCCTTTTCATCTCCTCCATCGCCGCTTTCTCCGCCTCGTCTCTCTTCACATCCCTGACCCTTCCCAACTTTTCCCTCCACGCCTTATCCTCCAGATCTCGCGCCTCCAATTCTCGTATCCACGCATCCCTCTTTTGCTGTTGCTTCTTCTGCTTACTTAGGTCTGTATATTCTTTCCGCTTCAAGCGATCAGAGTTGTAGTAGAAGGAGCCGCCAATCATGGAAATGATGGTAAAGGCTTGAGCATAAAGCCGGTAGCGGAAGAACTGATTTGTGCGAGTGGCATTGCCTTTGCGAATGGACCGAGAAGCACCGAAGAAAGCCCAGCAGGTCAGGCCGACGCCGATGGGTATGAGGGGTTCTTCCTTAAGCCGGCGGCCGAATTTCTGCAGCCGGTTTTCTTCGTAGAAATCTCTGGGCGACGGGTCAGTCCTTTGAAGTAAATATGAGAGACTTGGGACTATTTACGTATCGCCGTCGAAAGAGGAGGGAAGAGGCGCGTCTGACATTTTGGGATACTACGGAATCCTTCCTTCAATGGCGAGTCATGAGGTCATGGAGACCGAGTGCCTCTGATCTTCTATCAGATGGCAGGAGTGCTTATGGTGAAGAGATTTTGCCAGGAGTGGAGGTGGGGTGGGCAAGGTCGAGAAGAAAAAGTAAACCGTAATTCGGATCATGAAGTATACACGAAAGATGGATGGTATCAAAGAGTCCCACAACGGGCGCTAGTTCCATCTCGCTGTTAGGGTAAAAAACGGTTAGTCAGCAGAAACCCCACTAGGTAGTCTACTAATAGTTCCTGTCTAGGAAAATCCTAGAATATATATTATTAACTAATTACTTATTTTAGCTTATTTTACTTAGTATATATAAATTATTAATAATCTAGGGGCTTAGCTAGGATTATCTTAATTATTAATAATTTAAGTAACCCTATAAGTAAGCATTATAAGCTAGTACTAAAGGACTAGTACTAGTTTAAAATAACTTAGAAGGATATAAGTTATTAATAGGAAGTTAAAGGAGTAACTTAGAAGGATTTAAATATCTCTTTAATATTACTTACTTAATTATCCTTATTAAGTATAATACTATTTATATATTATAGTTTTATTCTATTATACTAGAGAGGTATTAAAGTAAGTAGAGTATAATTAACCTCTCTAAAGAAGGGAACTCCTTTATTATTATTAAGTAAACTACCTCTTAGTAAGGATAAGTTTAATACTAGTTTATTAGATAAGGGATTATTATTAAAGTCCTCTTTAAATTACCTACTAAGAATTATTTCTTAAGTAAGTAAAGGAAAGTAATAAAAACTAGATACCCCTCTAATTCTTAAGGACGTATCTACCTTAATAGGTAGTATATAACCTAGCCTACTAGGTACTTTAGTTTTAAGTAGTACTCTTTAAGTAAGAATAGTTTAAGTAAAAATCTAAACCTTCTATAATCTTTAAAATAGCTAAGAGGATCTAGTTAAATTTCTTAAAGATCTTAATTATACTTATAAGCGAGATAATTAAGATATTAATAAAGAAGGTACTAATTATAATAAAGAATATAAGTTAATCTTTAAGTAGTACCTTAATAGTAACGCCTATACCTAGTATTAAGATCTAAGTAAGGATATTAAGCTTAATTAGATAAAGCTTAAGAAGGCCTTCTTAACTAAATTTAAAATTATAGAGAAAGATACTTAAGTAAAGTAATTTAAGCTTTAGATATAAATAGTATAACTCTAATAAGATAGTAAGGAGTTAATTACTAATTACTTAAAGAGATTAACTAATCTAGTAAGAAAGATAATAAGTAATTCTATTAATATTAGAATAGCTACCTTAAAGGGGATATAAGATTAATATAAATATAAGTAAGTAAACTTTAAGTATAATAAAGGAGTAGACTACTCCTTTAATAGTATAGAGAGGTTAATTAAAGTAGCCTATTATAAGATAGGTAAACTAAATCTATTTAATACTACTTATAAACTATCTACTAAGATACTAGTTACTTCTAATTATTTAATTTAAATAAATAATAATCTAATAAGGTAGGCGTTAATCTTATCTAACTATGTATTCCTAGTAATCTTATAAGGCTTAAGAAGCTTAAATATTATAATAAGTAATATTATAACCCTAAGAGGAAACTTAAATTAAGCCCTACTATAAGGAGAGTAGCGTATACTAAGAAAGGATATCTCTTAAGTCTAGTATTTTAAATATAATAAATATAGCTACTACGTAATATTTTATAATAAACTACTATTCTAACCTTAGCGTCTAGTAGTTATTATAGGGGTAGTATTACTAGCGCTACTATATATTTTATAAAGGCCTATTAAAGAAGGAAGTAATTAAGTAGTTAATTATTATTTAAAGTAAGTTACTATTATACTCCCTATTAGAGAATATAATATTAATCTTATAATATTAGTATAGAATATAATATAATAGTAGTATAATAACCTAGGATTAAGTAAGGTAAATTAAGTAAGTAAGTAAGTTAGAAACTAACCGGTATTTAAAAGAAGGGAAAGTAAAAGGAAGCTTAAAGTTTTAAGCTATCCTATCTACCTTAAGGAATCCTTAACTAGATAAATAAGTATTAAGTAGCTTACCCTACTTAAGGTCCTACTTTTAGTCCGCTTATAAGTAAGGATAAAGATAAAGAGATAGATATAAGGTAAGTAAATCCTTAACCTACTCCTAGTACTATTTAAGTAAATCCTTAACCTACTCTAAGTACGTCTTAAAATTAATAGCTACGCCCTTAAGTATAAGTATCTTAAGGAAGGGTTAGACTTATACCTTAGACTTAACTTAGTAAGATAGGAAAGGTATAAGAGTTAGTATTAATAAAGGTACTAAGATAACTAGATACTATTTAAGGAATAATAAATTATAAGAGATTTACTATTAAATTAATACTTAAACTCCCTCTTATAATAGAGGTTAGGTAGTTCCTTAATAAGTTAGATATTACTAGATAGGAGCTTATATTATTTATATAATATTCTATACCTAAATATAGAGTAAAGAAAGCACCTAAGTAAGATACTTAAGTAGGTACCTAAGTAAATACGCTAGGACTAACGCGCTTAGTAATAGCGGCTATTATTTAGAAATATCCCCTTATAGTAATAGCTTATACCCTTAAGGATAATAGGTAATTATAGCCGCTTATAATAACTTCCTAGATTAGGTAGGTAAAGCTAATATAGACTTTAGTTAATAGAGGGGTAATTATTAAGCTTATAAATTATTAAAAGTTATAAATAATAGATCTACTACCTTAGGTTTATAAAGATAGTTACCTCTATATTAGCCTAGTAATAGATATAATTTATACCCTTACTAATTATATATTTTTACCTATTAATATAAAAGGTATCTAAGTAGTTATTAAGGCTTAGATTATTAAGAATTAGGTATATAATCTTTTACTTAGAATCCCTTAGATAAGGTAAGTAGGCTTCTACCTTAACTATTATATAAGGGAAGTCTTAATTAGTAGAGATAATATAATACCGCGAATAGTACTAGTTAAGATCTTCTTAATATAAGTAAATCTACTTATAATAGAAATTAAGGAAAATAAAGATAAAGAGGACGTAGTTAATACTACTTACTAGATCCTACTTAATAAAGCGGGAAACTAGTAACCCTAATATATTAACTAGGGTAATATTAGGGGGCTAAGAGCCCTAGGTATTATAATATAATATATTTAGCTCTTATATTATATAAAGTACTTAATTAAGTAGATAATTTTAAATATTTTATAGAATTACTAGTAGAGTTATCTATTAGACCCTAACTAATTTAGAAGGTTTAAGGAAATAAACTAGAAGATCTTAAAAATATTATAACTTTAATAATAAAATATTTACTAGGCTAGGGAGATAGATTTCCTACCTAGCGCTAACCTAAATAAAGAGAGATTAGTAATAATAGCGAGGAATTAATAGAAGAATAGTTTAAGTAAAGTAGGATTACTATTAGAATTATAGTAGACTTAGTAGAGTAATTAAAAGCGGTGAAGTAATTAGTATATACTTAGAAGGACTACTTTACTAAGAGTATTTAGGATATTAAAATAATAGACCTAATTAAGTATAGTATTAACCTTAAATTAAACGTCTAATCCTTCTAGGGTATCCTCCTTAAATATACCTAAGTAGAATAGGAATTTATTAACTAGATATTTCTAGAAATAGAAGACATAGGAATTATAATAAGGCGAAGCTCCTTATAAGGGGCGAGGATAAAGTTCCCTTTAAAGAAAAAGGGATCTAAGTTACTTTAAATAGTTTATAACTTTATAACTCTTAATAGATATATTATAAAGTCTACTTATCTAATATATTATTTAAAGGAAGTACTAGATACCTTAATTACGCCTAAGTTTAAGGTATTCTTTTACTTAGACGCTTTAAATAGCTACTAAGCTATTATAATAAAAGAAGAAGATTAAAATAAGATAGGATTCCTTACTTTAAATAGTTAATAGGTTTATATTTAAATAGGGTAAGGCTTAAAAGGTACTCCCTATATATATATATATAATTTATAGATTTAGTCTTTAAGCCCCTTCTAGCTAATAATAAAGGTTAAGTAAAAATACCTACCTTAATAGGAGAATATAGTAGTTATATATTTTTAATATTTATAGATAATTATAATACTTTAGCTATCAATTTTAATATATTATATACCTTTCTTTATATAAGCTACTTCCTAAAGTATATATTTAGACTAGTTTATCTATTAGAAGCTAAGACCTACCTATTTATAAATAGAATCAAGGTATTAGGATTTTAGGGAAGTACTACTAGCTTAAAACTATTAGTTAAGTATCTAGACCGAATTTAAAACTAGCCTATACCTAGTAGTCGGCTAGAGCTAGATATATTTCTTTAGCTAACTCTATTCCTCTAAATCTTTATACTAGGTAGAGCTATATATATTCTTAAAATAAAGAAATCCTATCTTAAGTAAATATTTAATAAATTAAAGTTATATAAGATTTATAATGATAAAGTCGAAGTATATAATAAAGACTTAGTAAAACCTATAAGAATAAGTAGGGTTAAGAAATAGATTATAAGAATAAAGTAGATTAAGAAAGATATATTTAACTAGAGTAAAAATTAATAGGAATTATTTAAAGTAGTTAAGAAGGCTATTAGTAATAATGTAATATCCGGAGCTAACCCTAATTTATAGTACTACCTTATTATAGATATAAGTAAGACTACCCTAAGCAGTTATTTATTTCAGCTTTATAACTTAGTAGCGGGTATAAAAGCTACTCTAAAATAGCTATTAAATAAATAAATAATTATATTTATTTTATTCTAACTCTAGGATACTAAGAATAAGTACTTAAACTTAGAGAGGGAGTATTTTACAATTATAAAATACCTAGCTAAAATTAGATAGTTAATTATCTATAATAAGTACCTAGTATTTATATATACTAACTATAAGGCTCTTAAACTAATATTTACTATAAGGTAAATAGAGAAGGATAGAATATCTACCTAACTTAATTAGTTAGGAGAATTTAACTTAAAGCTCTTTTATAAGCCTTTAAGAGATTAATATATTAGTATTACTAATAGCTTAAGTTATATACCTACTCGTCTTATAACTAGTAACTTAATTAACCTTTCTAAGAAACTTATAATACCCCTACTTAAGGTAAATTAAGTTAAGAGATATACGTACCCTTTATAAATTATAAAGGAAGGAGGGTTAGAAAAGTACTAGTAATCCCTTATATATACTTAGCTTATTAAATATATAAAGGGAGGGGAAGTAAGATTAGATAAGCTTAGAATTCTAAAGGAGAGAAAGAAAGTACTAAGATATTAAGTAAAGAAATTCTATATATTATATTATATAAAAAGTAAGTACCTTAGATTTATTAAAATAACTAAAGCTTAAAGTATTTATATTATAAAGTTAGAAATACTAACCTTTTTAAGAAGCGCTTATAAGGATTATAGCTATTATATAATAGCCCTTATATTAGACCGCCTAATTAGATAAGTATACTAACTAATATAAATAAAAGATATCTATTTATAATATTAGAGCTATTATCTATATTAACTTTAAATAAGAAAGCTAATTAAGATATTACTACTAACTATTTAATAGTTTATACCTATAATTATACTAGGGGCTAATTAACTTAGTCTAATTAGTCTAGCTTATATAGCGACTAGAGCCTAATATATACTATTATTTATAGACTTCTTTAATTAATTTATTTAGGTAAAGGTATACGCTTATTATATAACTTATAAGGGCCGGCGACGAGATCTACCTGTACGTAGTACCGGCTACGAACCTTCTAGTATCTCGGTACTAGGAGAGCTGAGAGATCTCACGGTATTTTAGAAGCACCGTCTAGGGTTACCTAGTTATTACGGAATCGACACGCAGGTAGAGTATCGTAATAACGAGAATAGGAACGCTAACGCGATAGAAAAACAGAGAAGATAGAAGGAGAACTCTTAGAAGATTACGGTAAAAGATATAACGCGATAGAATATATAAATATAGACAAAAAATATATACTATATAAATACCCTTCTACCTCTCCCTAATATAGCCTCCGCTTCCCTACGCGTATTATAAACGCGATATACTAGTAATACTAGTAATACTAGTATAAGACGATAGAAATACTACCGATATAAAACCTCTATAATATTATAGGATATATATAGTACTTCTATACCTATACCCGCCATAGGGTCTCTTACGAGGCCACGTCCCTATACTCTAGCCGATTCTACTCCGCGCGGTCTAGGTAGCCTAAGTCTACCTACCTTAGGGTAGCTATAGTACACATAGATAATAATAGTATAATAAAAAGATAGTAATACTATAGAGCCAGCCCTTCCTTCCTCTTAATAATTAAGTGTAAGCCAGATAGTATACTAGGTATATACTACCGCCATTACTACCGTACGGCGGCGAGGATACTCCAGTCCCCTTCCTAGGTAGTCCTTATAGTACGGCTATAGGTAGTGGGTACCTAACCTAAAATAGGACGTGGGTATTAGACTCCTTACCTAATAGCCTATAAGCGCGATAGGGCCGCCGGTCTAGTTAGCTAACGGTGCCTATTATCTTCTACACGCATATACCTTAATAGTAGCGGCCGATATAACCGCGGTAAATATACCGGGTATCTACTACCTTACTACTATACGGCGGGGGGATACTTAGCCGTACCTAGGTAGTCCCCACGGTATAGTAGTAGGTAGTGGAGGCCTAACCCGTATAGAGATACGTGGATATTAGCCTTCCTACCTAATAGTCTATAAGCACGCTAGGGCCGCTGGCCTCCTCACCTAGTAGTGCCTAGCACCGATAGACTAGTAGGTAAGTACTAGTTCTATCACCTCCCTTTACGTATACACCCTCCCCGTCACGGACGCTATAACTAGGATTATAAGGAATTATCCGCTATAAGGATTTATCTATTACGCTAAATGGATTAGATTAAGAATAGCCGGTAGAGATAGAAAAGAGAAAGGGGCTAGGCCCTAGATAAGGAAAAGGAGTTTTACCTATAAACGAAACTTTAGTGTAATAGGTAGTAAACCCGACCCCTCCACTACCTCCCTAGTAGTAGGCCTACTAGGGGGGGGAGGGAAGGAGCTATAAATAGTTAAGAGAACCGTAACTATTAGGTGGAGTTTTTATCCCTATAGTAGGGTTTCTCCCCGAATAACATGTACGTAATACGTACCCCTAAATAGCCTACCCTTATTAGCTTTTTAGCTAGTATAGGAGTATAATTAATATAACTTATAAGATAATTAATATACTCTAGGAATATATAGCCCTAATCTTTAGTTAGCCCTAAGACCTATATACTAATAATAGGTTATACTTTATAAATTATAATATATAATATTTACTTCGCGATTATAATATAAGCTATTATACTAGACCTATTAGCTACTTAAGTAGTACTAGACTTTTAGAACGGAATATATAAGAGATATTAATACTAATAAGTAAGAAGTATATTAAGCGGTAAACGACTAATTTATAATTACTTATAATAAGGGATAATATACTAATTATAAATATAAAAACTATAAAGATATACGGATATACCCTATTAGCTATTATACTTAGATTTAAATTAAAGTAATATTATTTTAATACTAAACTAGTATAGCTACTAGAGTTAAATAAAGTAGAGGAAGTAATACTAGGCTATTAATATTAGCTATTTACGGCTTTATAAGATAAAAGTTAATTAATATTAAGTAAGGTAATATTATATACCTATTAATACTTTAAAATGATATAGAGGAAATAATAGATCTCTAAAAAGGGGGACCTAGTACTAATAAAGGACCTTACTAGTAATAAGTAATACGGCTAGAAGCTTAATAGGAAGTAGTTAAGTCTAAGACTACTAGTAGAATAGATATACTATTAGCGGAGTACTTAGATTAGAGAATTATATAAATACGCGTAAGTAAAATAATATTATATTAATAATATCCTATTATACTATTAAAGGGACCTAGTAATTATAGGATCTATCCTATTACCCCCCTTAAGTAAGGGAATTATACTAGTATATTAATTAATATTTAGAATATAAAGAAGTTAAGTAGGGTAATAAGCTCTATTCTTACCTTACTATTAAATTAACTATATTAGCGAGTATAATTATTACTTACTCTTACTACTTATATAATTTATATCTAGTATTAATTTATAGGAAGTAAAGTAGTAGTATTAGTAAAAGTTAAATAAATAGCTAATTAATAACTCTTACTTTTTACCTTACTTTTACTATCCTTCCTATATAATACTATTATTATATAAATATATTTTTTATATATATTCTTATTACTTTTTACTTAAAGCTTCTATTTATAAATAACTTATATCTTAATATTAATAGATAAGACTTAGGAAGAGCTTATAACTATAACGCGTTACTAGAGGGCTAGATATAAGGGGGGGAAGAGAAGTACGGAGCTACGGGCGTAAAAAGTAGCTCTAAACCCTATAACCCCTCTTACTCTAAAGAAGAGATTAAAGAATAGAGGTAATACCTAATTAATACTAATATTAGGATTAAAGTAAGTAAACCCTAGCCCTTTAATTTAAGAATAAACTTTTAGTAACGACGAAGATAATAATAATAAAAAGTTACCTCCTTTACCCTTACCTTAGAAAAGGCGAAAATTATATCCTTTAAATAAGGAAGTTAAATTAATAAAATAAGAAGGAAGGGGGTTAGTAAAGCTAAGAGATAAGGTAGCTTACCTCCTTAATTAAGTAGGAGTAAAGTAATTAGGCTTAAGTAAGGGGATATATATCCCTAAATACCTTCCTAATCTTTTAGATATACTACTAGAAAAGGTAGGAATACTAGTTAAGATATTACTAGATAACAGTTCCGTATATTAATTTAAAACTATAAAGAATCCTAACTAATTCTAGTAGGAATTCTAGAGAGACCTAGCTAAATAAGTTAAGATATTATAGGACCTAAGTATAGACTATATATATAGAATAGATAAGCTCTTAACTAAGGAATTAAACGCGCTAAACCTTAAGTTATAGTCTAATTTATTCCTAAGTATAAGCCTTACTAGGAATATAGGTTAGCTTAGTTATAAGACTTCTAATAAGAAAGCTATAGTAAAATAGTAGTTTAAGTCTTATATTAAGTAGATTAGGGATAGTAGTACCCTTCTCTTTAATAAATTAAGTAAAGATACTATTCCTAATACCCCTAAGAAGTAACTTCCTAACTAGATCCTTTAGTAGTTACTTAAGCTTAGTCTAACCCTAACTATTATAATAAAAGAGTATATTATATAAATATAAGCTTAAATCTAGGTAATAATAATAGCTACTAAAAATATATAATATAAGCTTACTTTATATAGGATAATAATAATTAAGGCTATAAATAAGGTAATAGATAATACCTATACTATAAAAGTACTAGCTATATAGATTTAGACTTAAATTAGACTTAGTAAAACTACTATAGGAATTAAAGTAGTTAAAGTAATAGGAGTTAAAGTAGTTAAATTAATAGGAGTTAAAGGAGTTAAAGTAACTAAAATCTCTAAAGAAATTAAAGTACTACGATATTTAAGTAGAATCTTAAGTCCTACTTATAATAAAGGAATTAAAGTTAAAACTAACCCTAGTAAAGCCCTTCCTTTTAATAATAATATCCTACCGTATACTTTAAGTATATTATAACTCCCTACTATCTTCTTCTAACTCTTATATAATAAATAAGCTTATATTTATAAGTATATAAAATATAATCCTAACGTTAATAAGATTATAAAGCGGGAGGTATTATAAATACTTAAAGAGGAAGAGATAGTAGTACTAGAAAAGTAGGTATAAGAAAAAGTTAAAGTAGATTATCTAGTTAATAATTAGCCGTTAATTATAATATATATTAAAAGAGACCTAGTAAAGGTAATATAAACTAAAGCTTATTAATAGGAAGTATAAGTACTAAGGAAGATATTAAGATAGGAGATCTATAATAAGGTTATAATAATAGCCTAAGTAGATATTAAAGTACGAGTTAAAGAAGAATAAAAGTAAAAGCTTAATTAAAGTATAGGTTAAAGTAGTTAAAGTATAAGTTAAATTAGTTAAAGTATAAGTTAAAGTAGTTAAAGTATAGGTTAGTTAGAATATAGAAGTAGTTAAAGTATAAAGGTTATCTGGTAGAGCCTTAGGGATAAGGCTTAAACCTATCCGGGGTAGCTGTTAGGGTGAAAAACGGTTAGTCAGCAGAAACCCCACTAGGTAGTCTACTAATAGTTCCTGCCTGGGAAAATCCTAGAATATACATCATCAACCGATTGCTCATTTTGGCTCATTTTGCTTAGTGCACATAAATCATTAACATCGCTTCGCTAGTACTCCCGAACCCGAATGTGGATTATGTGAAGAATATTCATCAACGGACTCGCTGACCATTATTGCCCAATGGCGCCCTCCGTGATTGTCAATGGCACTAATAGTGGCATGCCACTGACAGAGTATTCATCCAATCCTACATCAAGTGCTGCAAACAAAAATCCAGCTTCATCTCTATTACCAGAAGGGGACCTCCTCCCAGACGGTCAGCCAGATGTACGCAAATTAATGCCTATGACTATATTGTCGACTGACGATTTCCAGTACCTCAAGCTCATATTACGCTCCCGAGTGTACGATGTCATCACGGAAACCCCCCTTACGCCTGCCTTGAATCTTAGTAATCGATTAGAATGCAAAGTCCTGCTGAAGAGAGAGGACGAGCAGCCAGTCTTCAGCTTCAAAATACGAGGGGCATACAACAAAATGGCACATCTGGACGAAGAAGAGAGGTGGAAGGGCGTGATAGCCTGCTCAGCTGGTGAACGAAGTAGCAGAGCCCTATCTCAGCTTATGACTGAGAGAGTGTAGGGAACCACGCACAGGGAGTCGCTTATTCGGCTCGCCAGCTGAAAATACCAGCTACCATTGTCATGCCTTCTGGGACGCCTTCGATCAAGCATAGGAACGTAGCTCGGCTGGGAGGCTCTGTTGTCCTTCATGGTGAAGACTTTGACTCAGCAAAAGAAGAGGCACATCGATTGGAGAAAATGTACGGTCTCACAAACATTCCTCCCTTTGATGACCCATATGTTATAGCTGGGCAAGGGACGATAGGTATGGAGCTACTGCGACAGACAGATTTGCGAAAATTGGAAGCGGTCTTCTGCTGTGTTGGTGGCGGGGGCTTAATAGCTGGTGTGGGAACTTACATCAAACGCATTGCTCCACTTGTAAAGATCATTGGGGTTGAGACGTATGACGCCAACGCTATGGTGCAATCGATCAGGAAGAAAGAGCGTGTTGTCCTCAACGAAGTTGGCCTGTTTGCAGACGGCGCTGCGGTCAAGAGCGTTGGCGAAGAGACCTTCCGTTTGTGCCTTGAGGTTGTAGACGACATCATCGAAGTCACGACAGATGAAACCTGCGCAGCCATCAAGGATGTGTACGAAGATACAAGATCCATCGTCGAGCCAGCTGGAGCGCTAGCCTTAGCTGGACTGAAGAAGTATGTGGCACGTTCTCCATCACCGGATACGAAAAGACAGCTCGTCGCTCTTGCTTCTGGTGCCAACATGGATTTTGACCGGCTACGCTTTGTTGCAGAGCGCGCCGCTCTAGGTGAGCAGAGGGAGGCTTTGCTTAGCGTTAACATACCCGAAAGACCAGGCTCTTTCGCTCAACTGGTCATGGCGGTGCTTCCGCATGCTGTGACTGAATTTTGCTACAGATTTACCACAGCTGAATCTGCCAATATCTTCATGGGCATGTCTGTTAACGCTTCTACCAGGACTTCAGACCTGTCTAATCTGCTTCACCGTCTGAAGCGTGATGGCATGGAAGCCGTTGACCTCAGTGGCGATGAGCTTGCCAAGTCACATATACGCTACTTGGTTGGTGGCCGGAGTGGCGTCCAAGACGAGCGTCTATACAGTTTCGAATTTCCAGAACGACCAGGCGCCTTGGTGAAATTTCTCACCACACTTCGACCTGACCAGAATATATCCTTGTTTCACTACCGAAACCATGGAGGCGACGTGGGCAAGGTACTGGCTGGAATCCAATGTCCCGAGATTCAGAAAGAAGAACTGGAAGGGTTTCTGAAGAAGCTCGGGTATCCATTTTCAGATTGCACGAACTCACCGACATATAGAATGTTTCTCAGACCGTGAGCTTGATCCGTAATTGCCACATCCTCACGTTACTGGGACTTGCACCTTGGCGTCCAAGTCCAAATTCCCCTACTTCTGCAGATGGACTACGGCCAACCCAGGGCCTGACATGCAAGTTCGTGCGGCCTCTCGATCCGGAGTGATTCAGGGAGGATCACTTTGCTCGCACCCAGTCTTGACGAAATCGACCAAGTACCGTCTCCGCCGATATCCTACCTGTCGCCAATAGACCGATCCCACCAAGAGAGTGAGGCATCTTGCGAAGCACTATCGGCCACCGAAAGCAAAAGCGGACCGGAAAAGTATATCTCCACTGTTCTGGATCAGGGAAAGGTACGTCGGCACTGCAGGGTATCGTAAGGCAGCTACGACCCCTGGCTTCTACCTTTGATCTCAAATCTACCTCAATGGTCGAGAGGGCATCCTATTCATGTGATCTATTCTCAAGCATTAAACCCTTGGTGAACGATCTACGAGAAAACATGGGCTAATCCTAGGTCGTAGCCTCTTGATCGAAGCAATATGTACCCTGATCCCGGCCAGCGACCTACCCTGGCATCTCTAGTCTGTGGAATGCCCGCTAAGACTGCTCCATCTAGTCTGATGTAATCATGGATAAGAAGACACTCCCCGCCTCCAACATCTCCATCAACACCCACATCGTGCATCATCAATATACTTGATTCTCCAACATATCCCAACATCCCCCAACATATACGTCCCAACATCCAACCATATACATTACTATTGACGAACTGTTCTTTTCTTACTCTCCTTCAGGACTTGACCCTATATATTTATTCTACAACTCTTCTTTATTCCCATACATCTAAATGGCTTGTGGACGTGGTCGCTGTCTAGTTCTAGTTCCATTTCTGGTATTACAAGGCAATCGTCCCGATATCATAGCATAATCACATCTGGTATTCTCAACGAACGATGTCACGGTCGTTCTTCCTAGAGTGAATGTTGTAGGTGTCAGTTTCGGAGAATATCATCGTCACCGAAGGCAGAGAGAGAGGTAGGTACATGAAGATAGATGAATCTCGAAGTCTCAGAGCGTGAGGGCGAAGGATCACCCAGTTATTGCAAGGTCAGGATTCAAAAGAAAAGAGAGATCTGTAGCTTTGTCTCTTGAGTTCTGGATAAAACAATTGAACAAGCAAAAATTCAAGAAATTGCTGTTCCCAGTCTCATTTGGTCCACATCGTTTCTTAGCCTACCAATCCCCTACGCACTGCAAATCCCATCATCATGACACATTATAAGCACCTTCGAACGGGAGCGCGGGACCATCTCCATGTTCGTCCTCGACGGCGTTCGCCTCGAAAAAAAACAAGAGTTGTACACACGGCTAGTAAGGGAAGTTGGCTCTCCTCGGTTGGATTACGAGAAATTCGCAGAACCTGGATCCCCAGAGACAGAAACCTTAGTCTTTCTTTCCATAAGCTGACAGAGCAGAAAGTATCAACTTCTTGACGACGATTTCTTTCCCTTCCTTGTCCATACGCTCTCGCAAGATGTTCTTCGCAACCTTGCCGGCTGGTGTTCTAGGGATGCTATCGGTGAAGACGATCCCGCCATCCAATGCCTTATACTTTGCTAAGTATAGCGACATGTGTTGCTTGACCTCAATCTCGTCGATATGGCTGCCAGGCGCCTTGACGATGTAGGCGCGAGGAGCTTCGTTATTGCTATTAGGAAGGTTCGTGCCAATGATTGCGGCTTCCAGAATATCAGGATGGCGCGTCAGGACGGCCTCTAGCTCTGCAGGTGAGACTTGCCAGCCGCGGACTTTGATCATTTCCTGTTAGCAGTGTGGTTAACAATGTTGCTGATGAGATCTGTACGTTGAGAATTTTACCTTCTTTCGGTCTACGATGTAGACTTTGCCATGCTTCATGTACCCAATGTCTCCGGTCCCGAACCATCCACCAGCGTTGATAGACTCGGCACTCGCTTCCGGGTTGCCTAGATAGCCTTGCATGAGGAGAGGCGACTTGACAAGAATTTCGCCTTCTTCGTGATCTTCAGTGAGAAGTCTACCGCGATCCGCAATGATTCTATGTTACTGTCAGTTAGAAATTACGGACATGCTCCAAGCGCTTACCTTGCTTCTACGCCAGGTAGAAGTCTGCCGACACTACCAGTATGGTCGTTCTCTGGATACAGGAACGTGGTAATGTACCCCACTTCCGTCATTCCCCAAACTTGCACGACTCGCGCCGAAGGCTCTAGTAATCGATACAATTGATCTTGGAGCTTCTCGTCTAAGACAGCCCCCGCGGACCAGACTAGGCGAAGTGACTGAAGTGATGATTCGGAGATGAGTGTGCTCTTGACTATAGAGTTGATCATTGCAGGCACCATCGGCGTCTCCGTGATGTTGTATTCTTTGATGAAGGCGACGTATCGAGCTAGATCGAACCGTCGCATGATGTAGGTTGTTACACCTTCGCGCAGTGGCGCGATATGTACGAGAGGGAAGGTATACATGTGAAACATGGGCAGACTGATGAGTCTTGTTACCTATCAAGGCTATTAGCAAGTCTCATTAGTTGTAACAGGTGTAAAAGAAATAGCTACATCATAGGGTTTTCGTCCCGAGTCGTTGAGAAGTATGTTCAGCATGACCAAGCTGTAATGCGAGATCATGGCTGCCTTCGGGAGTCCAGTCGTACCACTTGTAAGGAGCAATGCAGCTGTCGTGTTCTTTGCATCTCCTGCACTATGAAACTTAACCCAATTCGTCTCGCCATGTACCATAAGCTCTGAAACAGAGCTCCAATCTGGTGGCACAGCTGGTCCTGTGTTATCGAGGACGAAGACGTTCGAAGATGACACCCCTAATGTTTCGACAACAGTTGCTACCTTCGGCAACAATTCGGGCTCTGTGATCAAGAACTTCGCATTTGTAAGTCGAACTTGGTGATCAAGCTCTGAAGTAGTGTATGCGGGATTACAGCCTGTGAATCGGCCTCCAGCGCCGACAATACCAAGCACAAGCATACTATACATCATCTAATAATTCAGGCCAATTAGTTATGCCCGTCGTGAATAGCCACGATCGAAGGAAAGGCTTGTCTAACATTACTGTAAGCGTACACACAAACGCAATCTCCGGGCTCCAAACCCTTGGCCTGGAAGCCAGCCACGAGTTCTTTGACGATTCTCCGTGCTTGGGAGGCGGAAACAGACTGCTCAGGGTCATCAGCATGGACGTATATTTTCTTATCTTGATCGTAGTCATGGTTGCCAAACGTCCATGAAACCAAGTCCGGTGATGAAAGGTCATCTGTATGATTGAATGGATCTTGAACCGACATCTTGTAGTGTCGAAGAGTGTAATCGCATATGCCGGAAGACAATAGAGATAAGGTTTAGGGTGGCGGCAATGTTGTCTGAATCTCTAACTAAGTGAAGCAAGATACAGTGATTTGTTAAGGTTGAGAGCGAGACCCAGAAGAAGGTACCAACACTTCGACACTGTCGAAAACACAAAGGTTTCCAGTATCAGGCCGTATATCTCAGATGAATCATGCTTGATATCTTTCAATCCTCCATACCATATCACGTACGGAATATCTCAAATTGCATGTTTCGAACCGTATCAAATCTACGAGCAAACATAGTGAAGTATGAAAACAAACTTTATTGAAAAAGATCAAAATCAAGAAACGGAGCGGGCTTTCCAGCTGCGCAATATCGACTGACCGCCCACGATGCGGTGAAAGTACGTACCGTTCGAAGGATTCTCATAGCTGAGGGTTCCCCCGAGCCTTGCGCAAACCAAGACATGAGAAGATAGGTACGAATGAACATACCACCGTAAGACCAACAACCAAAGACAACATATGATTCTAAGTATACCTTACACGAAAATCTTCAGAGCTACCATCTCCGAGGATTCTAGAACCGAACCGCAAGCCAAAATGTGAGCATCGATCCGGAATCCTGAATCCTGAATCTTGGAATCCTGAAGGACGACCGCTTCCTGCAGCTCAGCCACTGCAGGCTGAAGAATAGTCTAGTCTCGATATATAATCAGAAGTTAGAATAGGTAGCTATTCTTCAACCGACAGGCTCATATTACCGATACGGTTCAGAGGCTGCAAGTTCGATAGGGTAGCTAATTCTGTAGATGAGGCGCTTGTTGTCCAGGAACGAATCCCTGCTATAGGTGCTAGCTCTATACGATATTAATGCCATCGCAAGACATGCTTGGGAGATCTGTAGAGAGAAACTGTGATTTGCGTCGTCGTCTCGATGTGGTTTGTAAATTCATGCCAAGACTTTGCTGCCAAGACATTGCCAAGCAACTTCAAATCAAAGTACGACCAAATGGCCAATAGACATGGAACCTAATGATTTGCACTTGAGAATGGCTCAATGCTAGGGGCTTCATACCACAGTGCTAGACGACACAATCCCGCCTTCTATCCGCGCGAACAGCGAGACAACCGATACCCGAATCAAGTTTGACCAGATACCACGGTCAAAGCCCCAAGCTCTCATCACACTCCTGAGTCCGTCTTCAAACACTCCACCATCTCCCCATACAACCGCCCACTCCTCATAGCATCATAAATAATGCTGATATACGATCCAATCGTCTTCTTCCCATTCGCCCCATCAGGATGGTCCACAAGACCTTTATGCATAGGTATACCGAGCTCTCTACGCACATATACATACATTCGTTTCGAAGCCGCTCCTAGGTACGGAGTGGCGTCTGGGTCAGCAAAGTAGGTGTTACGGTTGGCGTTGAAGAGTTGACACAGATTCGTGGATGCGGTTTGGGTCCATTTGCCGATTGCGGAAAGGGCATCGAAGTCTTTGGAAAGGAGTTCGTGGTGGGTGATGATGAAGGTTGTGAGGTGGGATCTGATGGAAGGCCGCACAGTTAGTATATGGTCTTCTTAGATGATGTTTCATGTCACGAGGTGTAAGGGACGAGTCATCGGCCCTACAAGGTACCTGAAGACGCAAAGATCGATACATAATCAGTATTCATGGGCTGGAGGGAACCTACTGAACAGCTAGAGCGATATTGGTGAAGCGTTCGGTGGAGTCTTGCGCGCATGTGATCGTGAGAGTTTCAAGTGTGTGGTTCAAACAAAGAACACATACTTCGTTGACGGTGTCCGCGCTGGAAAATGCAGCGCCGAAAATATCAACGGTAATGGTGTCTAGAGCCTCTTTCAGGACCTACACACGTTTCAAGGTTAGCTGGCCTCTTTGAATGTATTTGCGACATGGTGGAAGAGCAGCAGAGGGTTCGTCGCTGGAATACACTCTGAAGAATGAATCCAGCGAGGAAAGATATCATGCTAGATAGTGTCCGCTAGGAGTGAACAACCCTGGGGGAATGTCTTGAGACCTAATGACGATTGACGGAAACTTTGCGGCGGCGCGATGTGCCTTACCAGGTAAAAACGCTTGTTCATCGCTCGAATGTCCAGAGCTTGGCACAGTACATATAGGTACGTCGCACATATCATGGAGAGGCAATCGATAGCAGTATGCGTATACCTTGCCGAAATCAACGCGAGCGAGTTGATGGCCTGATTTCCCATTTCGGCCGTTTGCACGTGGCTGCTGACCGGGTTAGCAAGATATGCCAGCTCAGACATATATGCTGCAACATTGATATCGGCGCCTTTCGCCGTATATGAAGTACTTGGCTCGTCGGCCGCAAGATTAGGCGGCAAGCCACTATTGAGGTCCGGATTGATGAGCTCGGTGCACTGCGAGAAGAGCATACGACCAAACATCTGGAGAGATGCTCGAGACTTTTCCATTGCAGAGGTGACAGATGCAGCTTGAAAATTACCACCGTGGTGGATAGCGTCTCCTTCGACGTCGATGAGAGGGTTATCCGTTGTCGAATTGCACTCGGTTGTGATTTGCTCGTGTGCCAAAATAAGGTCCTCCAATTGAGGCCCAATCCATTGAGATGACGTACGGAGGGCGTAACGATCTTGCTTCAATCACCCAACACACTGATTATCGGCGTCTTCAGCGCGAGCGAGCTGAGAACCGGCGAGGAACAGTGTGATGTTCTTTGCTGCCTCGATTTGACCGCGGTGCGGGCGGACCTTGGCAAAGAAAGCGTTAAAGTTGCCGACTGATCCCAGCATGGCTTCAGTGCCCATGGCAGTGAGTATTTGCGAGAAGACGGCCAGGTGATGTGATTCTTGGAGTGCTAGTGCAGCAACGGCAGTGGAGACGGCAGTGCCATTGAGCACACCGAGTGCTTCTTTGGGGCCAAACGTGATGGAACGACGCTTGAGCATATCGAGAGCACCGTCCGCGGAGATGAGGTCTCGCCCACCTTTTCCATCGCTAGTCCAGACGTACATGTCAGGGTTACCTTCAAGGACACCAGCGATGTACGATAGAGGCTGAAGGTCGCCTGAAGCGGAGATGGAGCCGCGTAGTGGTACCAGCGGGATCAGGTCGTTATCTAAGAGTGCCATAAGCAACTCGATCACTTCGAAGCGGACGGCCGAGTAAGCAGCCAATAGGGATTTACACCGAACGAGCATAGCTCCTCGAACCCAGGCTTCGGGCATGAAATCTGCTCCTGCCGAGTGCTTGAAAGCCGCACGCATCGACCCGAATTGTTTGGTCACGAGAAGAATGCCGCTATGCTGGAATTGTAGTAACGCTCGCTGAAGGTCCACCAGATTTTCGGTACGTTGGCCTGCACTCCCGCCAAAGCCCGTAGTAATTCCTGTGGCGATTTGCTAACAGACCTTCATGTTGTGATACAACCTGGCTCCTTACCATAAAGATCGCGGCCTTCGCTCAGTCTTTTCGAGAGAAAGTCAACACTACGATTGACCCGGATAAGTACCGCGGATTCGTTCTCAAGTTGGACGTGCGCCGAATTCCTAGCAAAGGGCGTGTTAGGAGGATTTCTTTTTACAAATAGATATGGGTACCCGATACACTTAATCAACAAGCGCTAAGGCCTGTCCCTTAATGGGTTTCGGCTCTCAGGTGATACTGCTAGCCGTTGTTGGTGCAGATAACAGACGAAGACGCAGTCGCTCCCAAACAAAGGTATACAGAGTATCGCAGCGCAATGCTACAGATAATTGGAGACATCCCTTACCTTGAGACAGCAGCAACATGGGCAACGCTGAGATAGTCGGTATCGACGTAGACAGGCCGCTTTGAGTCCACGATCGTTGCTAGCATATCCGACTCATTCAGCACAATACTGGCATGGGGGCAATGACAAGGCATGCCCGGAGCACTTGGTCCAGAGGAATACGTGGCGTTGATCTCTGATGGCGTATGAACGGGCGTGGAAGGACACGGGGTGTTGGTGCTTGGAGTTGACATGTTGATGGTAGTCGAAGGTCTCCACGAATACTTCATTCCTTCCTTTGCGATGTATATGCCTGATAAGATAAAGGCGGTGACTTCTGGCGTCGGTGTTATACACGTTCTGTCTTAGGACTCCGGTGGCTAAGGTTCGTATCTGCAGACTTGAAAGCCAGATAGTGGTGCCTTGTATTGCGAATTCTGATCGTAATGACTGAATCACAAAACGCTTGAGTGAAATGGTGCTGGTCGACTTATACTAGTCATCCAGGTTATATATCACCGATCAAATCTTGGAGGATTTGTTCTATTCTAGTTCTTCAACACGATAACCAAGAGAGATCGAAAGACGACCCGCAAGCCACGCGGCTACATCTTCACTCCTCATCCTTCCTCCTCATCGCCACCAGATCACTTGCGAGATTCGCTGTCGGATCTTCAAGAGGATCAAACAGCGTAGGAATCGGCTATGAGCGGTGTGATTCGACCAGTCACTAATGTAAACATTCACCAGTTGGCCCCTAGCTTGTAGGACGTATGCTTTCGCTTGATGACTGGCTCGTGTGAACTGATGGTACAGCCTGTACATTCTGTGCTGGATAATTACCGGAATGCGGTACTCTAGAACAGTCGCTCAAGGAATCGTGAAAGGTACAGGCACAGAGCCCGATGTGGCACGGTGCATCTTGGTAAAACGCGTTTGGATCCTCTCTCTCTTGAGTACGGTCGGGCGGACTATTATGATGCGAGACTACAGTTTTTGGATATCGAAGTGAATAATTTGCTTTATCAGACGAAGTAAAGTATCTCTACTGTACCTTGATGCTTGGCAGTTGGCGCTGATTCCTTCGCAAGCTAGTCTAGCACGGAGGTTTCAAAACAGTTCGAACACTAAGCCGTTTCGGGAATCCCATAGAATCTCACATTCCTACCCTTTACATACCATGAGACATGTTCGAGGTCCTATATTATAGACTTTAGTAACCAAGCCTCAGCCAATCTCTATAAATACCTTAGGATTCATTCTCGCGATATGAATTTAGTGTCGTTCCTCAGAGTCTTAAATACGAGAGGTCTGAAGTTTCAATTGAAGTATTTGCATGCGGAAAATGGTTGAACGGGCTGACCTGCCTGGCATTCTTGTCATCAGCAAACGTAGCAGAAGCGGCAGGCAGTACTCACTCTTCTTCTTAATCTCTGCCCCGATGTGGTTCATCAAACTCGATTGCAGGACAGAAACGACTTCTATGTACCAGGAACTCGCCGGTTGCATGGGCACAGATACTGGACATCATCTCTCAGAGTAGTGGGAACTGTCAAAGAGACCAGGACTGAGAAAATATTTACCTACACGTGGGATACATTGTCACGATGATGAGGATCCAGCTGCAATGATACACACAGATAGCAAGTGGAAACAAACACAGGCTTAGATGCAATTGCTGCTATCACTACTTTTACACTGCCTGCTGACAAGACATGAGAGATACACGAGTAGAGAGAGATCTTTGCAAGCTCGCATTCTTACCATTCTCCCATTATACACAATTCCACCTTCATGCTCCTTTTTCTTCCACCCTCCGTCACCTTCAATTTTAACAACAACCTTGCCGGATGACGTAACGCTCAATATAAGACCATATGCAACGGATCATGGCTGATGCGAGCAAATTTGGCGTTGATTTTACGCGCCGTCATCATCCTCTCCAACGCGGATGGCACCATCACTCGCAATACCGTCGGCCCAGAAGCCTCCGATGGATGTGGTGCTTAAGACAGTCAGCCGTAGTTACGTAATGAGTGTTGACAGACATACCTGGACATAGCATCATGAGTGAAGAGGAGCCAGAAGCCAAAGACGGGCTTCGCGAGAACATCGAGAACGGCGTATGAGACGATCTCAGCGTCGACATCGGCGATACGGGCACCATCGGCAATACCCCAGATACTTGGATCATATGTCAGTGATCTGATACGAGATGACCCATTGATATAACGTACATTGGGTAAACGGTCCATAGTACCAAAGTAAAGCCGGCAATGGCGCTGAAGAAGGTGGCAGTCTTCTTGTCCTTGTTCTGAACAATACCACGACCATTGACTCCGAGCTGGTAAACCACGACCAAGTAGGCAATGCAGGCCATGGCGTACCATCCCCATTTGGGAGATTCTTCAACAGTAAGGGCAGCGAAGAGACCAGTCAAGATCATGATGAGATCAGCGACAACAGCCACGAGGATGTTGGCACCAGAGAGACCAGCAAGGAGAGAAAGATCGAGGAGCAACAATGGGGTGGTGACGCTCCAGTCGACATACCGGGCCCAGTAAACCTCTCGGTAGACGACCTTGGTGATATCTGGGAAGTGCTTGTCGGTCTTCTCCACGGATGTAATCTTGTTATAAGACACACCGGCATGGACAGCCATGCCGTAGTATGAGATGGTGGCGAAGGTGGTGATGAAGGCAGTAAGGATATGGAACATGCGTTTTTGCTGGGAATTGAAGTCAGCAACAGCGAGTAAGTGGTGAGCATTGTTGCAAGAAAAGCTTGGACATACGACTGGAACACGGAATGCCATGGCGTAGAAAGCCACCGAGGAGATGAGCATGATCACGAAGACAACCCTACCATCTGGTGAGTATGTCTGCCTGATGACGGGTACAAGGAGCATACCATAGAGTACGGTTGCCGACATCTCCAGCTTCCTGGTAGACGGGAGTGATAGCTGGCGGTAACACCTGCTTGGCTGTCAGTTACTTTCGAGATAGAGAACCTGGTCAATCCAGATGGCCTGATGATGGAAGGTCTGACATACGGACGGGATGGGTGCAACAGATGCTGAGCCCTTGAGGGCGTCGATGACCCCCGTCATTGCTGCGGTAGCTGTTGTTGCTTGATGTGAGGATTAATGACGATCTGATGGAGATGGATGAAGGTGAAGCAAGAGAGAGAGAGGTTGTTGTGATGAGGAAGGAAGAGTGGAGGAGGGAGAAAGAGGATGGAGGAAGGAAGAGCTTGGAGCTTAGGGTGTTGTAAGCGAAGGCGCGTTAGCTCATTGGTTGGCAGGACTGCGGGGTTGATGGGGCTGGGTGAATCAAGGATCTGAGGCGCGAACTAGCGGTTGCGTCTCGTCATCGAAATCACGGCAAGAGCTGTAAATTCATCTTACCTTAAAAGTACATTGTGGCCGTCACCGTTTATATTCATGCTATTATGCAGCTTCTCCATAATATTATTAACGTACAACTTAAAATGCCATCTGCACGGTGTCATCCAATCCTCTAAAGTACTTACTCTACATAGATACTTATTGCGGACCATTATCTTACCCGCTTGCCAGCGACTTTTGTCCACCAGCCAATAGCCATTATTGGCAGTGGCGGTCCGTTCTTCGACCTTACTGTATTAAGCTCTCGGCCTGCTTTGCCGTTTCAGCTTTGGCATGCATGCCGCTTTCACCCTATTCTAGGTATCTTCCGTCCTGGAAAACGTTCAAGGTCGTTACGCCACATCTGAAGTTGGATGAAGTGTGAATAAGAGTCTCCGTCAATGTCCGGACTGGTCAAATTCCGTGTCCTCAATACACATTATATTGGTGTATTGCCCTATCTCAGTGGCAGCATTTTCGGACTGAGGCACTTTATGGAACACTGGATGCATCGCCAAGCGCGTCCAGTAGCCTCCGATCTGCACAACACATGATTGCTGAGGAGCGGGGAAAGGAAGTCTCGGTCGGTCACTGAGATCCAAAGATCTTGACAGCCAAAGCTGCGCTAGGAGAATTCATACCTTAGGGGCAGCTCCCTGTCTTTTCTCATCTCTTTAAATTAACCCATAGCTTATACTTTCCCCGCCATCGAGTCTCCCAGACGCTAAAGGAGGCTACGGAATACTGGTTGCACTTTATATATGATTGACCTCTGTAGCGAGGTACAAGCGGGGGCTTCCTTAGGCCATGACACGCCTCCCTCTACTTCATACGGAGTATGGACCAAGCTCAAGGATCCCAGTTCTGATCTTCATAGTCCCCTTATCGTTGAGTTCCTTGTGCATCTTGAAGGTCTGCCACAGTAAATGCGGCTCATGCCCCCACCCCTTCTTCAAGCACTCATACTCAGCTCTTTCGAAGTAGTCCAATAGTATCGCTTTGTATTCTGGATGGGCTGTCTTATCGATGATAACGCGAGCTCGCTCTCGTGGGGAAAGGCCGCGCACGTCGGCTAGACCCTGCTCCGTTACAACGACGTCGAGGTCATGCTCTGTTTGGTCGACGTGAGTGCACATAGGCACGATGCAGGAGATGCCTGTTGGGTCGATCTTCGAGGGCCGAGTAGAGGGCGTGTGCATTATGCTGTACTTGGCGCTACGCAAGAAGTCGGCGGAACCACCGAGTCCATTGAGCATCCGAGAGCCCATGACACAAGTTGAGTTTGCGTGGGCGTAAATGTCACTGGATTCGTTAGCATGGGATATATTGCACATTTATTCAGTAGCTTACACCTCAACTGGTGTATTCATCCCGATCACTCCCAATCTCCTGATGATTTCTGGTGAATTTGATACTTGCTGTGAGCGCAACAATAATTTCCCCGCATAATTTTCCCAACCGTCATAGAACCGCTTGAATCCGTGAGGAGAAAATCTAATGGATGTCGCTGTTGCAAAATCTAGATGTCCGCTGTCGAAAAGATCCAGGAACGAATCCTGGAGCACTTCCGTCCAGACTTTGAGCTTGTCAAAATCATTCCCATGAGCCAAACCTCCCACTACCGCGTTGGCAATGTTGCCGATACCAGATTGGATTGGTAAAAGGTTCTTCGGCAGCCTGCCATGTTTGACTTCGTGTTTCAAGAATTCGATGAGGTGACCAGCAATCGCTCTCGACGTGTCGTCCTCAGGCGCGTTACCTTGCGTTTGATCAGGATAATCGCTTTCCACAATAGCTACGACTCTTTCGGGATCGACCGGTATGTAGGTTGTTCCAATCCTGTCTTCAGGCGCCATGATCAGGTATGGTTTTCGACGGGGAGGGAGATCAGTCATCGTGATGTCGTGGAGGCCTTCGAAACTGGGCATGGCGGTGTTTACCTCGATGATGATTTTGTCTGCCATCTGAATCAATTCAGGGGATGCTCCCACACTGGCGCCAGGTATCTGTCCTTTACTCAGCATCCGAGTAGCACGAAACCTTGAGGGACTCGTACAATGCCGCCATCTTCCGTGATAGCAGAAGCCTCCACGATGACCACATCTAGCTTGTTGTTGGGCTTATCTTTGGTATAGAAGCCCTAGAAGACTTCAGCACTTGGACAATAAGGAGAGCAGGGTAGATACTGACATACATCAGGTCAACAGGGAACATGCTAAGATGCTTATCGAAGAAATGAATTCTGCCCTCGTTGATGCCCCTGGAGATCTCCTTTCCAACTTGATGGGGACTTCGACGCTCGATCATGTCAAGTCTTGCCCATCTATTCTCCGTCTCGGCTCCACTCGACGCTCCCACAAAAAGTGAGTACTTGAGCTTCCCCTGAAGGCTGTTGCTCTCGACATGGTCGGCAAGCGCGGTAGGCACCTTTCTGGAGCTATTGTAAGGCCAACCGAAGTGGCATAGTCCTCGTGTCACCTACTTGGGGTAGCCAACGCCTGTGAAGCCTGACCAGCCAACGCTGGCGCCATTGGGGAACAGCTCTATCAGATCTGAGGTTTTGGATAGCTTGTTCAGCATCGACGGACGGCGGACACGGCTCTTCAACAACGCGGAGGCAGTCATGGACGACATCACGTAGCGTCTGAAACGGCACTTATAGCCAATCCAGGGAAAATGGATGAAGACGCCCACGTCACCTTCCCCGCGGCGATAGGACGTCGGCGATAAGAATGCCGATCGACTACGTTCTTCGCGCGTGTTGTTTGTATCTCGTTGTTGCAGCTCGAGTAGCAATGGTGTGACAATGGGCCAAAGTCATTCCGAAGAGCAGAGTGCTCCTAACGTGTCCACAGGTAAGTCCACCAGTCGGTTGAGACCACGCAGAGATTAAACCACATAAAGAAACGCTCAGCCATGAGCTCGCCATCCGCTTTGCAAGGAAGTGCTTCACCCCTCTGGAAATTACTCATTTCAAGGACGTGTTCCGCTCTCTGGCCGATGACCAGGATGGCATCCATTATTGGAAGGAAGAAACGCTCTGTCGCTTCCTTGTCATCCCAGATGCTCTTGGTCCAGGACCGCTGATCTATCAGATGGCTTCCTACCTTGGAGCGTTCCCGTTTCCGAGCCTTGCACCAAGCATACTGACGATCGAAGCAATGCTGAAGGTTGTCGTCATCATGACCGAGAGGTATGGAAGAGTCCTCAAGCATGGGAAAGCAGATCGCAACAAGTTGCTATTCAGAAGCCTAGCTGTGTTTGACCGAAGAATGAGTTCCACATACGATAAAGTGTCTCAGCAGTCCCTAAATGCATTAACGGAAGGCCAAGAAGAAGCATCAGAATCAGTAGTGGAGTCTCACCTCCATCATGATCATCCCGTTGGATCTCTTATTGACCAATCTACGATTGATGACGAAGAAGAGGAGGATGACGATGAGCTGGCTCTTGCTGCATTAGACTCTCTAGATGCTATTGAGGTCTTTAGGCACGATCAACAGGGCGACACAAAGATATACCATGCGCAGATACCAACTGATAATTTCAGGCGTTTGCTGATGCTACTACTTGTCATTGCGCCCCTGGATGCCCAGGAAAGCCTTTCAAGACATGCTAAGACCTTGACCGAGAAAAGGATCGCTGGTCTTCGTCGGGTGGCAGATTGCATATTGTGGTCATTTACTCCCGAGCAGAACGCAGGCATTTCCTACCATGCTTTCAACACCGTTATTCCGGCCTCACTCCCGTATCTTTTTGACGGCCTAAATCCGCTTTTTGAGCATTTCCTCTTCAGCAAAAATCTCGATTTATCTAATCGGCGCAGAACGGGTTCCGCTTCTGTACCTCTGGCGTTGTCAACGATAGCTTCGCCGGAGGTCCCCCAGATGTCTGGCAACCCCCAGGGACCACTTCTACCTAGGGAGGGAGAGATACTAGATCTGAACGTTTTGAGTCAATTGGCGTTTTTCCTTAAAGGCAGTAAGCTCTTCCGCCGGTTGAGACCATTATACGTTGGTGGAGATGCTGGCTTTAGCATGGGTTCGATCGAACAAAAGGTTTTCAACTGGTACGCACCGAGCATAGTACTCATATCGGGGACTCGCCTGCCCTCTGAACCTGATGGAGCACGACAACGAGCATTTTCGGATAAACTACAACCCAAGCGCTTCGCCGATGGTTCTATGGGCAATACAATCTCCGGAAGGGTTGTTTTTGGTGCCTACTTAGACGTTCCTTGGAAACACACCTACAAGGAAGCTATAGGAGGGCCTGAAAACTTACTATTCCAGCTAGAGCCAATCCATGAGGTTTTCAGACCCAGTACCAACACGAGAGACTACGCTACCTTTACCAAATCTGGCATCACTTTCGGGACCCCGCCTCCCAGACCGAGGCCAGTCTCCGGGCTAGATACCCATCTTCAGCTGGGACCGGTCTCTTTATATCTAGATGAAGGCCTTGAATTTGGTGTCTTCAACCACAATAGCGCTGGTGGCGGCTCATATTATCCTAGTCAGACACGAAACACGAATTGGCAAGATCGCTTCGAGATCGACAGTCTAGAAATATGGGGTTGCGGAGGGGATGAGGATGCTGAAAAGCAAAGGACTGCGTGGGCCTTTGAGGAGAGAGAGGCTGCAGCCAGGCAAGGCTTCAGAAGGGGCAAAGATGTCGAATCAGACCGCGCTCTGCTGGAGATGGCAGGTTTGATCGGCAATCACAATGCCAGCGGAGGAAGCATGGGGTAAGTACTGGCAATATTGGTCCATCTTTTATGGGGATCAGCTACTGCGTGTCTCTTATCAATGGATTAGCACCTTCGAATACACCCAACCTCATGTCCTTTCTGTGGAAACTTGGGTCGAATTTTCAAATTACAAGATGTTCAACTACTGGCTGACAACCGCATAAGGACAATGTCGAAGCAGGGGCTGCGCTTCCCTCAGATTTGCACATTCGGCGCTTTTGGAGCTTTCCTTGCTCCTTGCTCATCGCTCTTTCTTCGGAGCGACCGCCTGCATCGCCATAGCGATTTGGGGCAACCTCCCTTCCAGATTGCACTGACATTGCACTGACGGTGCCACCGCCCTCTTAAAACACGAAGGCTTGAGCATAGGCCTGCCTCTTGCTAGAATGCGTTGCTCTTGATAGAAGGGCCGCTGCAAACATGGTGAAGCACGTCAAAGCAGCAAAATCAGTCCCAGCTTTACCGCGGCGCCCTGGGCTTTCTGACGCTGGAGAACCTGGCTTTCGTGGCTGGGGAGTCTTTCCTTTCCCACCACAGAACAGGCTGATCATCACCACCACTAGAGGCGTGTACGCGTGGGATGTTTACGGCGTCACCGAGCTCTTTCGCTCGGGGTCTGAAGGCATCGTCGCAGCGAAGACAATAACGAGTGACAACGGGATGCTTGCAATTGCTGATAGCCAAGTAGTGGTCCTACATGAAGTCAAGGGAGGAATGCAGAGAAGCTATCGACTCAAGGGGTCACAGGTCCGTGAAATGGGCGTGCCTTCTGGCCAATATCGTTGCTAAATTAAGTATAGGGTCGAGTCAGGCTCCTCAAGTATGCCAAAGAGTCTGATAGCCTCTATTTCACAACAGACCTCCAAAATGCGGTACAATCATACTCCTTGCAAGAGTCAAAGCTGCTAAACACGACCCATGATCATCCTACACCACCATCGGTCTTCGCAATATCATGTAACTCGCAGTTCCTCCTTTCGACATCGGTGGTACCACCAACGATTCATCTGACAGACTTATCCCTCAATATGCTACCCATACTCATTCGTCCTCAATGTTCTTCCTCGGCAGTCATCGCTGCCGCTTTCCATCCAGAGCGAGTCAATTACTTCCTTCTGGCTTTCTCTGATGGCACAGCTGCGGTATTCGATGCGACACACTTTTTCCGAAAGGAGAATAAGAGTAAACAAGGGGCAAGAGCAGCGGTATCAGGCTCTGGAGGTGTATTGGCGTTCATGAAAGGCCTTCATGCGCACGGAAGTTCTACGGGAAAGCTAGCATTGGATGACGGTGTGAGCACTGAGGGCATCGATCCAGGCACAGGAATTGTTGGAATAGGAGATAAAAGTTGCGGGATCACTGCGATAGCCTTTGTACCTGGCCGAAAAGCAATGGTTGTGACTGTGGGTGCTGACGGGAAATGCTGTGTTGTCGACTTCACACAGACTACGAAAGAGAAGGCTGTTTTACTCAAGACGTGGCATCTTCGAAGACCGGCAACAAGTTTGTCAGTCATTCACTCTCCACGGGCACCTGGTCCTGGGCAGTTGGATGGAACAGACCACGTCGCAACAGAGAAGCCTGATGGTTCTTCTACCGACTCTTACTCCGCCCGGAATGAGTCTTACTACATTGCAGTTGGGCGCCACGATGGTAGAGTCTTGCTGTTCGATCTGAACGGGAAATCGCTTGGTGAGCAAACTTTGGATGAGAACGGCGCCCCAGTCATTGACGTGGAATGGACACAAATCGAGAATAGTGCTGCTCCTGCTCGCAGAAAGTCTAGTCCCGCTACCTCGAAGATATCAGGTAACAGGAAACAGCGACACGCCCTAGGGAGGATCAATTTTTCCGGTAATAGTCTAGTACAGCAGGATGAATCGCTCACATCCTCCGAGACAACCGGGCAGCCCCAAGATTCACTTTTCGATTTCTCGACCTCTCAAAACATACCGCGACAGTGGCCCTCAGGTGATGTTACTGCAGCGGCAAGCCATCTAGACACGATCCATGCCCCAGCAACGAGCTTGGAAGAAAGCGTTGTTTGCGATTACAATCCGCAATCCTTTCATCGCACTACCACAACGCCCTCCGACGACACAGTGCATAGAAAGACTGCTTTGCACTCAGCTACACCTCAACGCTACACTGCTCCTGATCAAGCTTCCAGTGAAGAGATTACAATCCCACAAATACCACCAAGACCAAGTCCTAGACCTGGAGGTCTATTGTCAATGCGCCGTGCTCATACAGGGTACTCGTACCAAGCACCAGCGGACGACTCATATCTGAGCTTAATGGCAAATGCGCGAAATGTTAGGAACAAGTTGTCCTTTCAAGCTAATGGCAATTTTGGCCCTCGCCCGATGCGTAGCCGTGATGGCGGTAGTCCGTTGAAGTCTAGTATGACTTCAGATGATCATTCTTCGTCCGCTCAGTCTGAAGTTGCCTGGTCAAATGAACCGCCAGTGCCTCCTCCACATAATCCTCAACTGCGACCCAAGTCCCCTACTGCGAGCATAGAAAGTTTTCAAACGGCGTCATCTCGCGTCCATACATCAAGTCCTTCGGAAAATTCTACGGATACTATCGTCGACTGGCACGTAGGACCAATACGGCAAGCCGTTCCTTCGCTAGAGGAGGACTCGCAGGAATTCACAAAGGACATAGTCCGTAAGAGCCCATATCGGCAGGGCCACGTCAGTCTCTCCATTACATCTGCCTCTCATAATACCCCCACTCCGGCTTCTACCGGCATGACAGACACAACCAGCCCAATAGTGCAATGGCCTGCCTTTTCTCCACAATATTCGGGTCTGGGTTTGCACGCATCCCAAACGTATCATCATAGTCCTACGAAGGCGAAACCGAAACAGAAAGTCCACGTCAGCGTGCCACCATCTTCCGATTCCTACAATTCTTCCGCCACAGCATCTTCTACACCTGGTGATCTTGTCGTGCAATGGCCCTCCTTGAAGAAGTCTCCCCGCATACCAATGCTCAACAAAGCTTTGTCGATGTCATATGAAGATACGAGTATCAAGTCTGTCCGCGAATCGGCTACTGGGTTTGTGCTACAAACGTACATTGGCGCTCCTTCACAGGCTGAAGCACCTAGTGCTAGGTCATTCAAGGAGGATGATGCCCTACAAGATAATCATAGCGGTACCTGGGGCAACACCCTCGAGGCAACGCTCAAAACCGCTCTTGGCTCTCTTCGTGTAGAGATGGCGCAGAGGTTCGATGAGCAGAGGATCTGGCTAGAGAAGCTGTTCGAGGCCGATGGTGATGAAAAGATGGCGCTGAAGGAGGAAAATCGTCGGCTGCACGCAGAGGTTACCAAGTTGAAGACGGATCGTGTCAATCATAGTAGAAATGGTTAAAGGGACAGACGTTTCATGCATATTTCTATGAACTACAGGTGAGGATGTCCGTATGATGACGAGGGTCGGTTACTAGGCAGAGAGACATCAATTGGCTTATCATTTCTGGGTATGTTTGCTATACAGATAGATTAGTTCGCACTCCCGCTTTCAAGGATCATGATTCCTGCGTCTTGTCTACACCTATACGGCCTTGCTGACTTACCTATGTGGAGGGATGTCTCGATGGCTGATAAGATGAGACCCATTGCGTATGCTGAGAAAAGCCATAGGCAGCGATCCTGATGAGCGAGGAGGGGCGACTATCCTTTCGAGTCAGGTTTTCTGCCACTTGTAGAGGTGAGATGTCAATCATCCCGTAATGCTAACAGTCTACGGAACTACGACACAGAGGACATCTCCAGGTAGCGTGTCGATATGTTCGGTTCTCGTAGCGAAATGAGTTACAAGTATCTTTCCAATTAATTGATTGCATCCATCCAGCAAGCACCGTGTCCCTCAATGAGGAGTCCAACCTTTGGAGGCCCAACTTCAGTGAAGTACAGGTACATTCTGCACAGAGAGAGAATAGATGCTCGTTCCTTCCCCGTTCTTGCATGTGGGAGAAAGGACCATACACTAGCGCCGCGCTAGGTCGCATGGTTTGTTTACGTGAAGAAGAAAACTATTCGTAACCTCATCGAAAGTTATCAACCGGCTCTTGTCATGCAACGAATCAATCAAGACGATGAACCGAGCTGCTCTCCGCAAGCTAACGCCTATCCTAAAGAAGCTACGATCTGAACATGGACACACGGAGCACTTGACCATCTCAACACTTGAAGGTCTCGAGAATCTCAGCGAGGAAAACGACAGACTTTCGCGGCAGCTTGCCAACTGAGACGATAACGCAGCGATGCTAGTCAATGAGATAAACGCTCAACACATGGCATCCACCGAAACCCAAAGAGAAACTGATGGCCCCATGCAAGTCAAGAACGAGCTTCGAGCTGAGCTTCAGGTGTCTAAAATTTTCAACGCTCAGCTAGGGCTTCAGTGTTCGAAAGCACATGGCTTGGTGATGAAGCTCAACATGCAGCTAGATGCCGCCGAGAATGAGATCAATCGGTTGGATTTTGAGGTTCAAAGGGCCCGACATGAGGTCAACGGCTTGAAGATACTAGTCAAGAAGCTCTACGAAACCCCAGTGGATGGTGAGAACCCAACAGCAGTGGCTTCCAAGCACAACTGACAGGAACTTCCAGCCTCGCTCGATTACTCCACGCTTTGGCCTAAGTTTGGCGCTACTCTCATCAACGGAGACGCACTTCCTACACCGCCGCTGTCCACTCAAGGTATACCAGAACAGCCACTAACACCGAAGGCCAGTCATGTAATCCACATGCGCTCCCCTGAACCCGAAACCGCGCGTCCATCAGCCTCAATTGCGAGGAACGGAACCGTATTATATGATCCTTTGGGGATTCAACACAAGGCCGCGATTGGACAAATAATCCATCACCAAAACGCAGCAAAGTCGAAGCCCAAAGCAAGAGGCATAATTCGAGGGGGACCACACGTTGATGAGTCATTTGCTCGGATTAAGAACAACCTGGCTTGTAAGTCTACATGTTAGGCTATAGTTTTCACGTTGTTCATATACGCGTAGTGATGGACAAGACCAACGGCAGCGACTTACTTCGCGACTTTTCGTGGCCTCAAGCAACGCTGATCCAGGATGTCACGAAAAGACTCAACCCAGAGTGCGTACCTATTCCCCTCCACTACCAAGAGCAGAGTGCTTTCTAATACGAACCCTTTCAGTCAAGACTCTGTCCGAATTATGGGCCCGTCCGAAGGAAGTGTCAGTCCATCTTCCGGGCGAGCGACCAACGTTCCTCCCTCAAGAGTAGAATCGAAAATCGCAAACGGCTTAGAGGAGACACTCGCAACGCTCAACGACAGATCTCGACCAACACCAGCTAAGCCCGAAATGATGACTTTACAGGGACCCAAACCAATCCATGCTACCATCTCTACCATTGTCAAGCCCAATATACCGGTTGACAGCTTCATCAATTCCCCTGGATCTCTCAAACCCCCATTGAGAACAGCAACCGCGACTTCGAAAGTCACAGACAATGTTATTGTTACTAGAAACGCAAAACCGATCCCGCCTCATCTCCGGGGTCTACCACCAAAGGCTGCTCCTCCAAGATTTGGACCAGCCGTTACCTCTACCACACAATTCAAGCCGGTGACGGTGATCGCACCTTTTAAGGATACGGGCATCACTAATGCCGAGGCTCAAAACATGAAGACCTGGCTCGATACGCTTGAAAAGAAAGCGATAGGTCTATCAGTCTCTGACGGGCGGTCAAATTTGGGGTCTGCTTCCGGTGACTGGCTGATTGATCTAAATGGTGAAGATACAGGAAGGCCGTCACTTGTACAATCACTGCCTGGTTCTGCCCTCGGGGCAAACGTCCCTACAAAAGTGCAAAAATCTCGAGTTGCCTTAGAGAATGAGGGATACAACGTAGATATTTCTGCCGATCCCTATCTGAAGTATCTGAGGCCCGTAACAGCTCCGAAAGAACACCCCGCCACGATCAGTAAGGAGCAGAATAAAGCCTACATATCCAATAACTTGCAGGCTGCCCCCATGGCCGAAGCAGATACCACTGTAAGATATGAAGACGACTTCAGTATATCCGAGGAGGTAGCTCAGCGCCTTACCAGCTTCAAAACTCAGCTACCTACCACGAGAGACGAAAGCAATATCGCCACCCGATTTCTGACCGCGTACAAGTCAAAGCTGCTCGAAGTCAAGAGCAAATACGGAGATCCCGTCAAGAGCGAGAGGGGTTTCGAAAGTAAAGGGCCGCCTGTTAAGCACCACCACCATGAAATCGACTCGGTAAGTCTGTACATCTAGCCTCGGGCCGACAGCAGTACTGACGCCAATACAGGATTTTGTCGCTCCGCGCATTGTGGGTACGCATACATTGGGCGATTTGCTTGATTCGAGCACGAAGCTCATGGTGATGAGCGGAACGCCTCATAGCCATGGTCGCGATTTGGAGGTTAAGTTGGAATGGAAGGCTGTGATTAAGAATGGAAGGACGGTGTTTGTACTTTGAGAATTTTATTAGAGGAAGGGTTTTGCGGATTGGTGGTATATAGATGGTGTGGCTTGCGGTCTCTAATTTGTAGTTTTAGCGGGTAGGTAATAGAAAAGGATTTGATCCTTCTTGTTGACAATTTGGTCCTATTCTCAGGGGTACATGAGCAGAATCTAGGTCTCTAACAACTACTCGTTGAATCAGGAAGGCGTGAGGAGTAGATTGAAATCAACGGTTCTGTAATAACTGGGACGTACACTTCTTCAGTCATATTTCACCGAAATATCGCTCCGAGGCGTGAACGTTGCCTGATTCAATATATTTGTGAATTGTAAGATAGGACGCAGCCATGGTATATAATAACACAGACTGTAACGATACACCATACCGAGCGAGAACCAAAGCCTACACGCCCCCCCGCCCGGCTCCACCCTCCCCAAGATCCCCAACCACACCCTCACACCTCCCACACAGCGCCCTCCCTTCCTCCACCCCATCATCGACAGGAGCCGCATACCGCCAACACCGCACACATTTCTTCAACGGCGGCGCGTACACCCACACTCTTACATCCTCCCCACATAGACTCACAGATTTCTCATAGGCCCATTGGGCCGTCTGCAGTTCCGAGAGCGAGCTTTTGTTGTTGATGATGTTTATGCCGGAGACGTTGAAGAGGGATTCTAGGTCATGGGTGTTGTAGCGGTTGAAGAGGTGGAGGGGATGTGGGGATGCGGATTCGAAGGCGATGTTGGATTGGAGGGAGTCTCCCATTGCTTTTTCCGAGCGGGCGCGCTCTTGGATGGTTTTGATGGCGGCGAGGGCGGTCATTAGATGTGGGATGTCGGTTTTTACGTTTTCGTCGATCGTATTCTCCCAGAGGGACGGTACTTTGGAGCGGTGTGCAGGTGGTTTCTGGCCTTCGTAGTCTTTGATCTGCGGCGGTGTGTAATCCCATACTTCTTCGATGAGTAGAGGCGTGATGGGGAGCAGTATCTGCTGCAGATGATTGAAGATTTGGTAGAGTGTGGCTTGGACTTGGAGGCGTTGTTCGGTGGTGCCGCAGTAGGCGGCGTCCTTGATCCATTCGAAGTAGCCGGAGGAGAGGTCTCGGATGATGTATTTGTTGATTTTGGCCACAGCTTTACTGATCTCGAAGGAGGCGTAGTCATCTTGGACCTTTGCGTTGACAGTCGTGAGTCGCGACAAGGTAATTTGGTGGACAAGTCCTAAGGCGTGGGAATCGGTCTTGTCTGGATCGTTGGTGAATATATAGGAGGTGGGGTGGAAGTCATCGAGGATTCCTAATATGAGCTTGAACGTCACTCGATACTTTAAGAGACTGACATGGACTGCCTGCAACGTTTGCTGACTGACTTTGATATCCGAGGTGTAATCACAGCTGGCAGCCCATAACCGAAGAGCATCTGGACCCATCGCATCTTGAACTTTGGTCGTTTTCCTGTTCATCTTCGTCTTGGCAATAGGCAGAAGGGTTCCCTCCATGATCTCATCTGGTGAAACAACGTTTCCAACAGACTTGCTCATCTTGCGACCGTCTTGGTCCAGGGTGAAGCCATGGGTGATCAAAGTCTTGAATGGAGCACTGGGCGGGTCAACGTTGTCAGAAAGATTACTCTGGTGGGCCACATGCGTCAGCAGGCTTGATTGGAACCACCCTCGATGCTGGTCTGTGCCTTCGATGTAGCAATCGGCGACATGGCTGTCTTTCTCTGATGGTCGCTCGGTCTGCGTCCAACTTGTTCCACTGTCAAACCAGACATCCATGGTATCTTTGCCTCTGCGATACGACGTCTGGCCATCGCCGTTCCTAAGATTAGGCGGTGTCCACACAGGATCTAGTTCGCCATCGGTCCACCAGGCATCGATGCCGCGTTCCCTCACAGTTGAAATGATGTGGGAAACGCTTTCATCAGATAAGAGGGCCTCATTGGTTTCTACGTCGTAGAGTGCCGGAATGGGAACACCCCATGCTCTCTGCCTCGATATGCACCATTCACTGCGATTCTTGACAAAGGCTCGAAGCCTGGATATACTAGTCGTGGGGGTGAACCGAACAGACTCTAATGCTTCTAAGGCATCTTTTCGGATATCACCAACATTGGCAAACCACTGCTCTGTAGCCCTCACGATTACGGGCTTCTTGGAACGCCAGTCGTAGGGGTAATTATGTGTGTACTCATGCTGCCCTAGAAGCTGGCCACGTTCAGACAACAACCCTAGCACTGCTTTGTTCCCTGTGCCTAATACCTCTTTCCCTAAGAGGATTTCCGGTTCGTCTGGGTGGGCAAGGGCAGTAAAACGACCGTCATCATCTAGTGGAGCGAAGGCCTGGATTCCGTGTTTCAGACAGAGCACATAATCATCCATTCCATGACCTGGAGCGAGATGGACCAAACCAGAGCCAGACGTCTCGGATACAAAGTCTGCATGAAGGATCGGCCGAGGAGGCGACCCGCTGCCAAAGATGGGGTCAGTATATGATGCACCAACAAGGTATTCCCCCTGAGTTGAGCCAAGAGGTCTCAGAATCTCATTCAGATGGTGTTCCAATTCTGAAATCCTTGAATTGGCGACCAGAAGCCGTCCGTGAGAAGCAGAGTTTACGGCTGTATACTCAATATCCGAATGCATGCCAATAGCTCTATTCGCTGGCAGAGTCCAGGGGGTCGTCGTCCAGACCACGACACTGATGGCGTGATTGTCGATCCCGAGCTGCTGCCCGGCTTCCTCAGGGATCGTTCCTAGAGGATACTTGACAAACACCGCTGTAGAGACATGGTCATCTTGATATTCAAGCTCCGCCTCAGCCAGAGCCGTTGTTGAAGAAGGAGACCAATAAACGGGCTTGAACCTGCGGTACATCAGACCCTTAGAAGCCATATCTTGAAAAACACCCAATTGCTTGATCTCGAAATCCGTGTCCATCGTTGTCCACGCGTTGTCCCAATCTGCCATGATGCCCCATTTTCTGAACGCTGTTCTCTGATTCTGCACAGTCTTCACGGCCAAGCTCTTTGCTGCCGCTCTAATTCCCACCGCATCGCTTGTTGCCCGTTGCCCCACATACTGCTGGAGAGCTTTGAGCTCAATCGGTAGTCCATGGCAATCCCATCCAGGGCGCCAGTCCACGACATGATCCGACAATCGCGAGCGACATATTATATCCTTCAATATCTTGTTGAGCGCATGCCCGATATGTAGCTCGCCATTTGCATATGGCGGTCCATCATGGAGCGTGAAGTTTCGGGGGAGGTGTCTGGCTCGCTGCCAGGCATAAAGGTCGTCGGTACATCTCTTTATATATTTCGGGCGATCTTTGGCCTGCGCACGGGCCGGGAATATGGATTTGGGAAGATGTAGAGTCTTCTTCCATGAAGGTTTAGATACAATCATGGATCATGGCGTGTCTGCGTTTGAGACTTGGATGTTGTGGGCGGGCTTAGTCACCTCGACAGTGTAAACAATGTTGGCTCCATTCACATCTTTACATGTTCAATACGATGGATTGAGATCCTACTGCTAGCCTTACCCTTACAGCACCCTGTGCAAGCTATCTAATGTATGGGATATCGCCAAGATCGTCAAGGACAAAGGGGTATCTTTCTCATATGTACGCCATCTTGAACACCGTTCCGCATGCACCTTCATACACAACCATAAATTCAGACGTTCCGTCAAGGCCTCTGCTCAATACACCGTCAGGCAGCTCACAACGTCATTGTTCAGCACTTCAAACAACAAACCTGGGAATCCATAGAGTTTGGTGTTGCCGAATCCAGGACTACTACTGGTTTTGGGGCCAGTCGTTCCTTCCTTTTGTGAGTTGGTGGCATTTTCTTCCCAAGTACCAAGGATTTCACAGCTACTTCCCGGGCTATCTCCCCAGTCGCGGTTGAGCACCATAGCTTTCTGAGCGGAATCTTTGCTTGAGCCATTAGCAAATCCGTCGCTCCAAATGCTCTGTAGCGTGTAGGACATGGTTGTGAAGGGAGTCTCCGAGTCCAAAGCTACATCTTGCCCATGATTCTGCATGTCGATGACCCAGCGACTTCGCCGATACCTATTGAACGGGTACGATCCAGGAACATTCGCATGTAGAAGTATCTTGGTAGCCACCAGCTGAGTTGTGCTTTCCCTATCCATCTGCCTATCGATGATAGCTTCTGCGGGAGAAATGTCCGAAGACAGGCATGTTGGGTATGAGATAAAGACGTCAAATCCATGATGAAAATAGTTGTAAAAGCACTCTGCAGACAGACTAGTACTGGTGTGATTGTTCGGCTGGGATTCGTCATCAACGTCTGAGTCATCCGTAATGGTGTGGTTAGAAGACTGGTCAGTATCAGTCCCTTCTTCTTGATTAGCCAAGAAATCATTGGAGAAGGTCCTTTTGGTCCTCCGCTGCCTATGGTGGTTCCTGTGTATCGACAGCCGACGATCGAATTTTCGATGAATTGCGTCTGGTGGGCCCAGCTCGGCAACGAGATCTTGCGGCGTTGTCTCACTGAGAACGATTTGAAAGATCGGGCTGTTTCGTCGCTCTAGGTCCACTTTACCGTCACCACGGATCTTGATGAGCTCTACCTCGTCCGGCCGCAGTTCCTTGCCGCGGCTCGAAAGAGCCAGAGACCTCGCACTAACACATGGTCTAAACATGAGGTCTTGACGCACCTCTGGCCATGATTGGCCATCAAATATTGCCATGGTAGTAGCCGCTGCAGCATGCGAAGACAATAGGGAAACGAAGTCGACATCAGATTTCCATGCGGAGTCCTGCAGCGGAAATGTAAAAGCCACACCTGGATACGACAATACGTAAAGCCCAGATTCCGCAGTTGATCTTGATGATGGCGGATTGTACTCCCCAGGAAACGTGGGCCCAAAAAGTTTGTTGTAGACGTGACGGAATATTGGACCGTTGGGACCGGACGACAAATATTCCGACGGCTTCTCGGGAAGTTTGACAACATCCGTGTCTTTATAGCTCAGGAGCGTCTTTGTGAAGTCGAGGACCTCTACAAGCCTTAACCTTTGGTCTGGCCCATCAAAGCGTAGTCGAAACCCATTAGCAGGTAGGGTTACCGTGACAGGGTTCACGAGAGGGTGAGAGGGCGAGAACGATAGGTCTATGATCGGATAAGTCTTGTTCTGTGCTTTCAACCTGGTCAAAACATCGTGCAGCGAAGCTCCTAGATCTGTCCCCCATCAGTAGGAGCAGAGCTTGCGACGGGTTTTGCATACTGAGAAACCCGAGCCCACGGCCAGGATGGACTTGCATGGCTGGGCGCGTGTGCATGTCTACCATCAAGGTTGGAGGAATCTTTCAAACCTAAACATGCCAACAGGAAGACGTAGAAGAGCCATCTCTAACAGACACTGTTGTTGGCCTGGTGGGGCCATCTGATATGCTCTCGCATGTGCTCCGCCGACCCCACGCCAAAATCGGTGCATCGGCCTTCGCTCGGGCCGTGTCACTCATTCTAGGTCTCTAGGATAGTTCGATCTACAAGCTTGGCGCGCTAGAGTACCTTTGGCGAAGCCTTTGTTTACTTGGATAAACATTATCATTATCAAATACAGACCAGCAACTCTTTCGTCGCACGAACATTGCAAGTATAAAAGATCTATTAACTTAGCTGACTATTGCAATGGCTGGCCTACCGCGCCCCGCGGCAGGCTTACCTGGCAAGAAGCATTCAATGCGACCGCCTATCGTCCGACCCTCTATTGCCAGAACCCAGTCCAGCGCTTCTTCATTACAGCCACGGACACAATCAGGGGCTGCTTCTCCAGCAGATAGCATCCTGTCAATGTCCACCAGCACCTCACAGTCCAGAAGTCCTCAGCGACAGAATGGGGGGACAAAGCGCAAAGACCGAGAATTTGACGCTGAAGGAGGGGAGGAGACAAACATACATGTAGTGGTTCGATGCAGAGGACGCAATGATCGCGAGTTACGAGAAAACAGCGGAGTGGTAGTCTCCACAGACGGTGTGCGAGGCAAAAACGTGGAGCTGTCGATGGGCGCCAGTGCTTTAAGCAACAAGACATTTCACTTCGATAAAGTCTTCTCTCCTGCTGCGGATCAGTCAATGATCTACGATGATGTTGTGACACCATTACTCGACGAGGTAAGGCTGTCAGGGTATATTTACGTATCTTGTTCTGACAGTGGGATAGATGCTCCAAGGTTACAACTGTACGATATTCGCCTACGGACAGACGGGTACCGGCAAAACTTACACAATGTCTGGCGATATGTCAGATACGCTCGGCCTTCTCTCAGACTCAGCTGGTATCATACCCCGAGTGCTACACTCTCTCTTTGGTAAACTCGAAGCTGATGAGGCCGAATCTTCGGTCAAATGCTCTTTCATTGAGCTGTATAATGAAGAGCTTCGGGATCTGCTGTCTTCAGATGACACCACTAAGCTGAAGATCTACGAGGACGGGCAAAAGAAAGGGCATAGCGCCACACTGGTACATGGTATGGAGGAATCACATATCAAATCTGCAGGAGATGGCGTAAAGCTCTTGCAAAACGGTAGCCATAAACGACAGGTAGCCGCAACCAAGTGCAACGACCTTAGCTCCCGAAGTCATACCGTTTTTACAGTCACAGCATACATCAAACGGACGACCGACACGGGCGAGGATTTCATCAGCGCTGGAAAGCTCAACTTGGTAGATCTGGCAGGCAGCGAAAACATTCAGCGGAGCGGTGCGGAAAACAAGCGTGCAGCTGAGGCAGGATTGATCAACAAAAGTTTGCTAACGCTAGGGAGGGTCATCAACGCGCTGGTAGAGAGAGGTTCCCATATTCCATATCGGTTAGTTAGAATCTGCATACATTCTCTGGTGGCCGAAGAGCTAATGCACTATCAGGGAATCCAAAATCACTCGACTCTTGCAAGATTCTCTTGGTGGCCGGACCAAAACCTGTATTATTGCCACAGTATCGCCTGCAAAAAGCAATCTCGAAGAAACAATCTCAACCTTAGACTACGCATTCCGTGCAAAGAATATTCGGAATAAGCCCCAAGTAAACCAAACAATCTCGAAAAAGACTCTTCTTCGGGAGTTCACCACCGAGATCGAAAAGCTGAAGGGCGAGCTCCTAGCGGCGAGGCAGCGGAATGGTGTCTACCTGACCACTGAAGCCTACGAAGGAATAGTGGGAGAGAGCGAGTCTCGCAGGATACTGAGCGAAGAGCAACAGGCAAGGATTGAGACCATGGAGACAAATCTAAGGAACAAAGTCCATGAACTGTTTTCCTTGACTTGCAGTTTCAACACCCTAAAGAAGGATAATGATGTTACAAGGCAAGAATTGGACGAAACCAAGGACGTTTTGGAGAAGACTGATATTGTTCTGGCAAATACAAGACAGAATCTTGCGGAGGAGACCATCTTGAGGAGGGCGCACCAGGCAACTGAGGACCAGCTGAGTAACGTTGGCGGAGAACTCATTTCGACACTTGAACGGACGGTGGGCGATGTTGGAGGACTGCATTCCAAGATTAAGAGGAAATCTGATGTTCAAACTATAAATCGAGGAGCATGGCAGGCTTCACAGAATGAAGTCGCTGATGCCACACAGCTTGTGGAGCTGAATTTAGAGAAATTCAGGTCTCAACAAGAGCAGCTTGTGATCAAACTATCAAGCCGAATGCAGAATTTTGTTCAAGAAGAGTTACAGAAGCTAGGAGCGACGCAAGACTTACTGCGAGAGAAAGTTGTCTCATTCGAATCTTCCGAAAGAGAGGTCAACCAGCAAACCACAGGCGCTAAAGAGGACATGAACATCGTCCTTGAGGAGATCAAATACCTCAGGGAAGATGTAAAGCAAAAAGTTGGTGAGGGACTCAATGGACTCTCGGCTGCTGCTGGCCGCATTTCTGCTGAGGTCATCAATGAGCTGGGAGCTTTCCATACTCAGGTAAGCAACAGTGTCCTTCCGTTTGTAGGCCGACTTCTAATGTATCGGACCAGCTTCACACTTCTTACTCCTCTCTGGGCAAAGACTTCAGAAATATTTTCGAGGAGCTTGTCAAGCACGTAAATTCGCAGAAGTCGGAAGCGGACGATCTGAGACAGAAAGCCTCTGCTGCAGCGCAAGCTGCCATTCAAGCAAATGACGAACTATCTGCTCGACTAGACACCTGCTTGAAGGAGGAGCATGAGCAAGCAGCTCACGATCGTAGGACTTTACTCTCGCAGATAACGGATCTAGTCACCACGTCGGGCGAAGTACAGGATTCCAGATGGCAGTCGAAGATCGATTACGTTCGTAATGACATCTCCGCGTCAAGATCAGCCTTGGACTCGGCAGACAAGCATTACAGTAATGGCATGGACGTTTGGTCGCAGAAGGAGATTCTGCTCGTTGAGGAGGTCCTCAAGTCCAGAGATACGCTGAAAGGCAAAATGAAGGACGACTGGAAGGCCATCAACGAACAAAACACCTCGATCCAGGCCACCACGAAGTCTGTGCACGATGAGACCATCCGTATAGTCGACGCCCAGATGAAAGACATGGCCACCCAAATGCAAGCACTCGACGACTTCGTCACCCGCGCACGATCCCAGAACGAGCGCCATCACAGCACGCATGTCGAGTCCCTCGGTGGTCTGGCGTCTACCGTGAGACAATCATACACCAGCATCGGCGACCACTTCGTCTCCACGTACGACCGAGTCCGCGATATCGGAAACGACGTCTCGACCCAAAGTACCGCTCTCTCAGCTACTCTCTCGCCACTGACGTCGACAATCCAGCAACCACTGTCAGACCTCCGCGCCAACATCACAAACGCACCTTTGATGGAATACACCCCCACCGGCGAAACGCCCCGGAAGACACAATACCAATACCCCACCACCCTCCCACGCACCCAACCCCACTCCGCCCTCCTCGGAAAACAACAACCACCCTCTCCGAACCGCTCTCCCAGCAAAGCCATCATATACACCGACGCGCCCCCACCCAGCGATCAAAACCATCAACCATCAACCTCCCCCTCCAAAGAAACAAACCCAGGAGCCAGTCTCCGCGAGGTAAGTCTCAACGTCAACGCAGCCCTCGTCCGGAGCAACAGCGACACCATCACCAGCACCACCGGCATTAATATAAAACTCGATCCCGAAACTACAGGCATGGGTCCTCCGCCATTGAAGAGGCAGGCGACGGATAGCAAGCTGCCGCAGAAATATGGGGTGGGGAAGGGTGGGTTTGTGAGGCTGGAGGGAAGGGAGAATGTGGGGGTTGGGAGGAGGTTGAGGAGTAGTCCTACTGGATGAGTGGTGATTTGAGGGGCAGGGCGGGGATTTTGATGGTGTGGTGTTGGGTGATGCTGTGTATGTAGTTTAATCCTGAGGGGCTTGAGGATCATGGTTTCTGTGCTTGTGGTCTATAGCGGGTCTTTGTTTTGATATCGATTCACTTTGAGAAACCCGTCCATTCCCGAGGACTGTATATTCAATCATTCATTCAATACCAGCTCCAAGTCCCTCAGGGTATAATACTCCAAACAATGCCCTCCCTCAATATCAAGCGCCATCCCTCATCCCCTACCTATCTCGCACTCCAAAGAAAAGCCTCTTAATACCCTTCTCCCCCCCAGCCTCGCCTTTCCGCTTCCCCCTCGGCCTACCTCTACCTCTCACAACAGCCACATTCCCCTTCCCATTCTCCTTCACCACCCCCTCCACCACCCCCTCCACCAGCAAAGAAGAAGACTCAGCCTCCGTATCCGTCACCGCCTCCCTAATCGTCTGTTTAGACAGGCAAAAGTCGATATGGTCGTTGAAGTCCTTGTCGCTAGCAGATTGCGGTCGTGCACAAATGGGGCATGTCCAGAGCTGTACTTTTGGTACGTCTTTCGCGGGTGACACGTGGCCTGTAGCGGGCTTTTGGAAACCTACCGAAGGACCTAGCTCTCGAGCTGTAGAGATGGGTTTCTTGGGAGTCGGGTTGGGGAGGATTTCTCGGCCGTGTTTGTGCCTGCGGTTGGCTTCGTCGAGGCGCTGTTCTTGGGTTAGAGGATCGAGAGGGGTTTCGTTGGTAGATGGGCGTTGTTCTTGGCTTAGTCGTTCGAGCTCGTCCATTTCGTCTTCACGCTCCTGGCGCGCGGCTTCTTCGAATTCTTCTTCCGGCCACACTTCCCACTCGCCGTCGTTGTTGACGCTTGTAGATAGTCTCTCTTCATCCATGGAGGTCGGATTTCGTAGGCCGAAGAAGTCGATGCCGTTTTTCTTGGTGCTGACTAGGTGGGTGCATCGGAGACCCATGAGACGGAGAGTCATGCATGGTATCTCCTTCTCTAGCTTCGCCATCATTGGAAGCGAGTATGTGTACAGATCATCTGCTGTACTGACGGCCTTGGGCGGAATAGTCTGCCTCGTCAGGACCTCGTACGTATGTAGCTTCGCCTTCAAAACCAAAGTCCGTCCTTTGAAGTGTGTGCGGGCGAGATCTTTCTCCAACTCTTCAGCGATCCAGCGTAGTTTCTCTCGCAGCTCCGTCTTGTCGCTCATATCGCGGAATGTACTTTCAGTCCCCACACTTTTCCTTTCGTACTCTTCTGCTGGCTGAACCTTCGTTCGTCCAAGACCAAGATGGCATTGCATTAGGAATTGGAATCCCTTTTCCCCGAAAAGTTTCGAAAGGTAAGCGCGGTGAGAATAGATGTCACCGCAGGTCTTTACGCCAATAACATCGAGCTCTCGTTCAAACACCCGACCTACACCGTTTACCTTGCGAGTAGGTAAATCACGCATGAAGGCTAGGATTGTAGCCCTGTCATTGGCGACCCTGAATTGCCCATTTGGCTTATTTTTGTTTGACGCGATCTTCGCTATTTTGGCATTTGCGGCGATGCCGGCAGAGATGGTAATGTGTGTTTTCTCCGCGACCTCATCACGAAGTTGTGTGACAACGTCCTCGGGATCCATGTGCCTCTCTTCACAATATTCAGTGATGTTCAGATAAGCTTCATCAATACTGGCGCTCTCAAAACGGGGGTCGTAGTCGGCTATTATCTCCCTTACTTCCTGCGCCTTTGCCGTGTATTTTTCGAAATTGAGTGGAAGACAGATCAAGTTTGGACATAGCTTCATGGCTACAAAGCCCGCCATACCACTTCGACAACCGAATTTCCTGGCATGATAATTGCATGTTGTGAGCACTCCCTTCCCAACAGCCATGGGTACATGCTTGAGTTCTGGCCTATCTAGCTCCTCCACTGCCGCGTAGAAGGCATCACAGTCAATGTGAACGACGGTCTGAGAAAGATCCCTAGACAGTTCAAGCTCGGCAATATATTCATCGGCACGCCGAAGGTCGGAAGCTAGGTCGACACGTTCAAGTTGCTTCTTTCTGGCAAGTATCTTTTCGATTTTCTGTGTGAGGTTCTTGTCTTTGTATTCCTCATTGTTGAAGTATTTGGATCCTCTAGAGGCGTTGTAAATGACTTCGGCAACCTAGTCCAGCATTAGTCGAGGTGAAGTAAGAAGCATGGGGATTGAGACATTGCAATGAAACCTTTTGCTGGTCGACAGAGTCTTGCCCAGCCTTCGTTAGGGAGGGACCCAGAAGGTGATATTTGAGAGTATCATGTTCATTAACCTCCGACCCAGGGACAGCCTCGACTGAAGCGTCTTGAGCAATCAATTGTATTGCTGGTCCATCCGTGGTCATCTCTCTGGACGGAACCCTAATTCTATTGTTGAATCCAGCACCGGGTGTGCCCACGCGTCCATGCGCTCTCCGGTCGATATAAATGCCCCTGATGCATCCAAGGTAGGTATAACAGGCTAGTACACGTATGTTTTGTACCGTACACCTCGTGGTACGCGTAAAAATACCCAATGCCAAGGGGTTGGGATCGATATGTGTGGTGGGGAAATCTAGAGTGCGTCATGGACCGTCCTGGTGGCAGCCACGCAGCCACTAGAACTAGAACTAGAACACTAGGAAGCCGCTCTTCAAATTCGAGAGCGCGCCGACAACACCACCATTTCATGATCTAACCAATATGAGTTGACAAAACGAATCATGACACTGCGCGCTCTTCGAGAACGACACGGTCAGCCCATCGCAGACCTAGCCGACAATTACTATGCAACATGACACCGTTACCATGAACTCCGAGAAACCACACGGCATCCCCAAGAGGCGGCCCCTCTCAAGTATCGGTACACAATCGCCTAAGCTCGGAGGGAAAAGCATTTCGTTGCCAAAGGTAGCAGGACCGCAGTCTGTTCACAACTCGCCTGTCCTGCGCATGGGAAGCAAGGTTGAGGAATATGCAACACAGGATGCCTATCGAGACGATAGTGTCGCAACGCCTGTCAAGGCTTTCTTGAATTCGAACATTACTCCCAGATCTGGATCAAGAAAGGCGAGGGTCGAGACCGCGTCGCCGAACATAAATTGGACTCCTAATGGTACCCCTACAACATCGAGACCGACCTCCTCACATAATCGTCACGATACAACGGTGGATGATGCGCGGACTACAAGTGGGCTGGGTCTACGGATCTCGAATGCTGGACGGAAGTCGAGGTCAGGCAGTATGATAAGTGATGGTCCAGGTACATCTTCATCATCCAGGCCAATGTTAGTAAACCGGCACGATTCATTCATGGGGCCGACTAGCCCAGAGAGCGCTCCAAAATTCTTTCGCGCCGACGACGTTAAGCCTACTGTGACACCAATGCCAGTCTCCGAGGCCTCCCATCTACAAAGCCGGCTGCCTACCTATGCGCCGGCTAAAGAAGACGTAGCATCATCAGGCAGAATGTCGTCTATGAGCAACGATTCAGCTCGCGACGAGCAAAGGGGGAGTTCCTCTACTGCTAGTGGACCCCATGAAACCACATCCTCCCAACCGAGGGTTGCCAGTGGAAACAACTCGAACAGACCACCGCTTCAGACGATATATAGCGAGTACGATGTTAGCAGCCCGCCACAAGTTCCTTCGCCACTGAAGGAAGAGATTCTACCTCGGAAGACTTCCATCAGTAAAGCCTCGCCAAGGCGTCACACTCGCTTGGTTTCGAACGGTGGAAGTGAGCTCAAATCGCCCGAAGCAATCATTATTAGAAACGGAGACCTTTCTCGCAGATCTAGCCTCAATGCTACCAAAATTACCCGCTACAATACCCACACGAGATCTTCAAGTGTTCACTCACCCGGTCCCGGCCTCTCTCGGAGACCTAGTATTGCATTGTCAGACATAGGTCCTATCGAGCGCGTGCGAACGACATCTCTAGTGGGAGCAAACGGTGCGCTCCCACATAGTGTCAATCCACCTAGCATGACCCAGGAACTTCCCGACTATCAGTCGTCTTCGCAGCCTCAGAGTCCTACGAAAACGACTGTAAATGGTCACAGTAAGATCGACCAAATGAATGAGCTTGCTGCAAAGGCCCGCCGAGAACGCAAGGTGCTTGACCTTGAAATCAGCAATTCATCTCTTCTGGCTATCAACCGTACCCTTGAGCGGGAGATGCGCAAGCAGAACACCGAACTCAGACGATACCGCCGCCTCAGCCGTTCTGGTCGCATATCCTTGGCCCCCGCTTCGCGGTCTACATCTGCCGCGATGTCTATACTATCAAAGCCAAATGCCAGCATAAGCTCGGATGACCTTGTTTCCTCAACTGATGAAGACGATGATGCTACCGATCTACCTTCCACCCTTTCTTCAACATCTGCAGCCTCTCGTCCGTCTTCGCCCACTGAACGAGCTGCTCGTACCCGCTTTCAGGACCCAACGTGCGTGAAAATTGATCTAAGTGCTCATCGCGCCCTTCTCCTTGAGTCTCAGAAGCTCAACCTGGCCATCAAACGCTGCCTCGGTCATACTGAATCGTTAATCTTGTCGGGCAGACGAGCGCTCGAATACAGAGCCACAGCTCCAGAGCCAGGGAACCTAGGCCCTCGTGTGCTGACCCCCGATGAGTCTCAAGGTGATCGCTTCAGCGGCGGGCAGGGATTACTGAGCCCAAGCCTGGACCAAACCGCCCCAAATCCTTGGGAACGAAGTTTAGGTAGCGCGGGAAGCCTGGATAGCGGCCTTGAAACTCCTGACTACTCAAAATGGGGTCATTCAACAGCAGGTCAGACACCTTTCATGGAAAGCGCAGAAGCCATGGAGCCACATCTGAGTGATGGCGCAGAATTGGAACATGTGACGAAGGTAGGTCAAGGTTGTGGTATAGAGATGGACTATGGAACTTCGGTCATACTGCAGGATGAAGTACGCAGGGCGAGCATGGTCGCTTCAATTGACGGCTTAGACGATGATTCAGAAACTGACGCAAAGTCCTATACTCATGAGCAGAGACCGATCCTTACCACCCAAGGAACCAACCCAGACTCTTATGCTGCAAGGGCAGAACGAAAGGAGGGCATGAAGCCCCCAGATCTCCAACCCGGCCAGGCAGGCTATCGAGGTAGTATGCAGAACTTGGGACATTACCTACAGGCTTTTTCGATTTTCGGGACATCGCAGCCGACATGAAGCTAGTGAGTGGGAATTGCAATGGAGGATATGGGACAAGGCGTTTTCAGGGGCTGAATTGACGCATTTGGCGGAGGTCGATTTGCTTGAAGATACCCCTTGATGTTATAAAACTTCGATACTCCACTTCATGCAGAAATGTGCACAATAGTAGACTATTTCTAGATCAAGCAGCATTGGACCATCCTGTATGTGATATATCTTGGCTGGTGAACTGGGTTGAATGGCCAAGGTGCCAAGGTGCCAAGTCATATGAGTCGAAACCAGGCGGATCCCTGATTTGGTTTAGCTCCCGCACTTCCTAGAACTATTCTGCATTGTTCGTTCTCAGCCCCGGACATCCCATTATCCTGCATATTCATTCTCCCCTCCTGCTTCGGACAACCTTTTCCATCTTCCTTACTCACACCTCAACACTCCCTCATGATCTATGGGAGCTGTGCTATGAGCAGCCTCTTGAGAAATCGAGAGGCCGGGCGAGGCGATCACAATGTATGACTGCGCCCACATTCGAGGAATACTCCACCTAGGTATGCGCTTGACACCTTCTGACCGATACCGTACCCTCAGGGGATCCTTCCGAAATGCTTTTGTTGATATTCGGTACAGGTCCTTCATCTGGGCCTACATCAATAATGAGACCATCTCGATGAACTCCAGAACACGTTTCACAAATTGCCTTAACCACTGAAATGGAGACTCCAATATGCGTCACAGACGCCAAAACACTCGTTGAAAATATTCACGACATAAAGCGCTGGATTTACAACGGTCAACTACGCCTTGTTGTGCCATCATGCAGTATGTGCAAACACCTTAACAGGAATGTGGCCTTGCTGAAGAATACCTAGCACCGGAACAGGTTGAACAAATCTATCAGAAAACCAAGGAGACCAAGTCGGCACCCAAAGAAACTCGGTCCAAGCAATTCGGCAAGCCGGCGAAGTTGGAATACCCTCCTTTCGACATCAACCCACTCCTAGCCAAGAATTTCCTGGCGAGGCTGAAGACTTGGAAAGACGAGGACGCTGCTTCTGAGCAACGAAAGTTTTTCCAAGAGAAGGAGAATCATGGCGCCGTGAGTCTCCAACAGACCAGCGAGCACTACACGCCATGGAAGGACCTAGAGATTGAAGAAGAGAAGCCACAGATTGTTGAGGTTCGTCCCACATCTTGGGCAGAGGCACTGCGGAGGAAACAAAATCTGGCGAATGGAATCGTAGAGAACCCACAAGCTCCAAAAGGTAATACAACCCATCTTGTTCCCGGCCATTGCTAGAATTACCGCAGGTCCTGTAAAGCCGAAATTAGTCGCGAAAGCGGGTGGGAACGAAGCTTCACCGTGGAAATTGAAAAGAGATGCGCCTAAACTATCGGCGAAGGATGTGCCAGCAACTTTACGGCCATTGATGAGCTGTGCTCTTTGGCGTCTGCATGAAAGTATCGACCGAAATGATTCGAATGAGCTATTTCTACTAAGTGATGAGAGTGAAATACGAGCCACTGCTCAAAAGCTCAATATTACTGTTCGTTCAACCCACGAGCTCAGAGTTCTTGTAGCTGCGAAGGCGAAGAGGCCCGACTTGAGCTCATTTGGAGATCTCGAGCGTGAATTTGGTATTCATACCCGTGCAGATAAGGAACGCTCCCCCTCTAACCGGAGCAAAGGAGCGGGCGAGCCCCTCAAAACCGAAGATGATGACTTGACGAAGCGTGTGGAAAGAATGAAGACGTCGATATTGAGTGAGAAAGCTGCGGATACCAATGTCAGCCATACAGTCGATGAACGAAACGGTACAAAATTGGATCAAGTCGTTAAAGGATTGTCGAGCGAGGGTTGGGAGACTGCGAAGAATGATGAGAAGCGGAATTCTACGGAGGAACCTCTTCGAGAGTCAACATTGTCTCTAGTTGAAGACGAGACTTCGGGCAAAATCACCCCGCGCATAGGTTCTCCGAACTCCGCCTACCATATTGCTCTCAATCTGGACGGTGCCAACGACACTGCAACACGAAGCTTTCTGGGAGTCAAAGGCGAGGAAACACTGGAAGCTACGCCAAGTGCTTCGTGTTCTTCGCTTTCAGACAAGGCTACCAAGCCGGTCGGGTCCCCTCCAAACGACTTCGCTACAACCACTGCAGCGCCGCCAGTCAGCAGTGCTACTGTGCCATTGCCAACACCCATAGTCCAGCCAGAACACGAGTCGGATGACAGCGACGAAGATGTCGTGGTATTCGTTCCACAGCCAAAGCGTTCCTCGCTTCAGAAAAAGCCTACTCAGCAGAATTCAAGACCGTCGACGCCTGTCACGCAACCTCAGCAGCAAAAGCCCGTGACCCAAAGTCCGAAACTATCGCCTCCGACTACCCAAGATCAGGCAAAGCTTCCCGGTCGTGGCCAAACCCCCTTGGTCATCAGCCATAGTCATTCGAAGCCTGTTGCAACTACTATGATTATCGATCCCGATTCATTCGGCCGTTCCTACGCCGTGAACCCAAATTCAAGTCCTCGCACCTTACAAAATTCTCGCTCACATCATCGACCACAGTCTAGCATCGAGAATGCCTTGTTCCCTCACGGCCCTCGTGGGTCTACGCGTCAGAGCTCGTTTCGTATAAGTCCGTCCCGTCAGTCTCGCACTAACTCTGCCCGGACCTCTCCTGCTCCTCAGCCGCAATACGAAACAGTACGACCTCGAAGCAGTCACGCAGAGCGTACGAGCTCACAGAAACGATCTCAAGCATTGGAGACCAAAGCAACCGGGCCAGCCGGACGCGGGTCAAATCATGCCAATTCAGGAACTCAGCTACCGGTACAGCGGAAAGCTCTCAACGTTCGCATGGTAGAGTCAGAAGAGTTTGTTCCTAGGTTAGCCTCGACGGAAGCCAGACTTGATCCTATTGGTACTCCTCAGGTCATTGGGGTTACCAAGGTACAAGATCTCGTGACTAAAATCGCCGATCCCAAGATACAAGTCAAGCCAAAAGCCCCCGAGCCACCGAGTGATCATCCAGACGACCTCGTCTCTCGAAGCCCTACGGATGCCCCCCCAGTCGAACGGGAAACACCTAAGCCAAGTGCCTTCAAGCCTAACGAATTCGTTCCCAGAAAGGTCATGCCAGCATCGCAATACAACCGACGAATGCCTGAGGCCGACACCATCGAGCCGAGAGCGTCCATGCCGGACGTACAATACGTTCTGAAGTCCGGGTCTACTCGAGCAGCAACGCGTGGCAGGGGCAGATTATGGATTCCTTCTTGATCTGTGCTTATCATCGAAATCAAACAGCACAGCAAGACTCACACTTCTAGAGCCAGTCCTAAGATGTAAGCCTGTATGGATGGCGACTCTGCTACCGAGCAACATCAGGAAACACCCAGTCAAGCTGGCTTTGGATCTATGGCGGATAGGGCAGTAGAGGAGTCTTAGTCGACAACATGGTGTGAAAACTGGAGTACCTACAGGACAACAGAGAAAGTCAAGGCGGAAGTGATATCAGGGGACGCTAAATTGTCATACATCAACCACTGCAGGCGTTTGCGTGTGTTTTCCATTTCTCAGTATGTGTGGAAGATTCGTAGTACGATATAGAATGCAAGGTCTTGTTCCCATATGTAATTGTGTGGACTATCCACCCGTATCTAAGTAACCCAAGCCCCCTCCCACAACGCAATCCATAAACAGATGGCACGCAGCTTTTTCACTTGCTGCGCGCCCTGTCTAGAGGATGCCCTATCTAAAGGATGTTGATTATCGGTATAGTATTTACATATTGAGCTAAACTTAAAAGAGGCCAGCTTGCTATTAAGCATCGATAATTAGTATATCCCGTCAAGTCCTTGGGACAAAAATAGATATGCGATTAGATTCAATCTGCACGGAGAGATTGGAAGATCTGGATTGGAACGGTTGATCGTATGTGTGGGAAATTTAGATATCTCGAGTGATGGTGTGCTATAGCGCAAACTTGGAAAGCGTGGGTTTATCGTGAGACGGCTGTATGATCCGGATAAGTTCTATATGATATCGATACGATATCGATCGAATGTGTATGCGATTTAATTTTGGTTTTCATTTTGATGGATGGTACTTCGTCTTGAAGTGACGGAATGGTAGAATTGGGATACATACATACATACATCCTCCTCTATGTAAGGGATAAGTGGAATATCGGGTGATGGAAAGGAAGCTATCTGCCGCTCTTCGCCCCTGACCCGTATCAGATCATGGCTCGAGGCTCCTACCTATCTGCTGCGTTCGGTGGTGGATGGGAGAACTTGCGCATACTACCCTCTCTGTCTAAGATGGTATTATGCTGAATGGTGACGATGTGAGACTTTCGAGATACGTTCATGCTGGTACGAAGTCTTTATGGCTTTCTTTGTTGTGCGACATGTATGATGGGGTATGATGTGGTATATACTGCGATTCTGGTGTATGCTATGGTAGAGCTGGAAGGTGTATGCGTTGAGCAGTCATGGCCGTTGGAAGAGTTTTGTATTGATAATCTGAAAGAGATGAGCTTCTTATTCATTTTCTTACTGTGACGGCTTATAGGTATTTCGGAAGACCTGTCAGACTCTTCCCTCTTGAATAATTGATAAAGCGTCTCTGATTACCTTTAGGTGTCTGAAGACGGTGTAGAGTCACATGCGCACAGTATTTGGAAGGATTCGTATCTTGATATGTTTCATTGTGCTAAGTCGCAAGGGGTATCACTTTCAATGTTCATATAACGTAAATATACAGGCCATCAGCAAGGCCTAGGCGACGCAACCTCAAGTCTCTTTATGGATGAGTCGATCGCTCTCCTTGACTCGTTGTGCCCACTCCCTATCTTTAGTCAGTACCAGATGGGGATATGAGAAACGAAAGGCCACTTACGTCCAACTACCATCATACAACCTCCTATCGTCCGCCTTCCCATACCCAGCCTCGCCCAACGCCGCATCAATGACCGCCGCCGAAACACCAGTGCCGCAGCTGCTGATAATAGGCTTCTCGCGATCGACACCCTTTTCTTCGAAGATCCGCCTCAGCTCAGCGGCTGGTAGGAGCGTTGCCGTTTGAGGGTCTAGCAGCTCGGAATAAGGCACGCTGATGCTACCGGGTATGTGTCCGCTTGAGAGGCCAGGACGAGGCTCGGGAGCGGTACCTGCCCATCGGCCTCGCGGGCGGGCATCGAGGATCTGGATTCCTTCCGCGCCTTCCTTGCCGTGATCTTTGGCTATGATTTTGACTTCGGCGAAGTTTATGATGCGTGATGGATCGACTGTTGGCTCGGGATAGTGGCTATGCTCTTGCACTTCGAGCTGGACTTCGCCGCTTTCGGTGGGATAGCCCTGATCGACCCATGTCCTGAAATTGTTGAGGATATGCACGCTCGGGTGTCCGAAGACTCGAAACGTCCAGCCAACGCGAGGGGCGCTGAAGATTCCCAGCTCTCTCGAATCGTAAATGACGACCTCGTCATCCTTCCTGATCCCGATCCTCTGCATAGCCTGTGCGAAAGCCGCGGCCGTGGGCAGCATGTGTGGATATTTGGAGTCGTGGTCTTTTACATCGTCGAGGTCGAAGAAGCGTGATGAGGGGATGCGTTGCTGGGTGTAGACCTGCACGCCTGTACGGTTTTGGGGGTCGTTGGGGAGGAACCAGGAAGCGCAGATCGGGACGACGCGGGGTGCGGTTGAGATTTTGGTTGGGGGGGTTTTGGATAGGGCTTCGGATAGCTCTTTGGGGGTGACGATGTAGGATTTTAGGGAGACGGTGCGGATGTGAGACATTGAAGCGGGACGATGTAGGCTGGAGGACTGGGGGTGTTTACGGAGAGAATTGGCGAAGAGTTTTATGGGAGAGGATGCCGTGTTTGCTAGGAGTGCCATGATCAATTCAATACCACTGTGTCATTGCATACAGCGCCTACCAAGCGTTGATAGCCGACAGGGTAGAGCTTCACAACACGTATATCTAAATATACGAAGCGAGGGGTTCAAGAGGAGAAAAATTCGTCTGTTACTCTGTACTTATCTGGAACCGAGACCTTCGGAGATAAGGAGGGGACATGCCAAGGCGGCGCTAATCAGGGATAGCTACTTTATCTTATCGATTGTCGATCACAACTCCCTATGTAGAAGGGTTCACCCCCTTCTGGTCCAAACCTACTTCTGGTCCAACCCCAAGGGGCTAGCGGCCCGGAGCTTTTAAGACTCCGTGCTCCCGGCCCCAGCTCTAGGGTACTCTTAGGCCTAATGGCATTCGCATCTATAGATCCTCAACTAAGCTGATTCTAAATATAAGTTTGCTGTAAGAATTATTGAGCGTAAGATTTCCTGTAATACTTATAGCGAAAAGAAGTTGATAAAGTCTATCGTTGTGGAAAGCGAGGGCGTGGACCAGAAGTAGGTGTGGACCAGAAGGGGGTGAACCCTTCTATAGCTAGCAAACCAAAATAAACACGGACAAATTCTCACCATCAGACAGAAGCCTCAGTGACCAGCGCGCAGACCCTCACTCCGAGTCTCAACCCTATCGCTCTCCTCTCCCGCGGACCAAACAGCATCGATCGCTCCCCCCAGCACCACCACCGCTCACAAAATGAAGGTCACAATCAACGAATGGAACGCCGTAGCGTCCTGGCGTTGGGACATGCCCGAAGACGACGTCTGCGGCATCTGTCGCGTCCAGTTCGACGGCACGTGTCCGACGTGCAAATACCCGGGCGATGACTGCGCACTACGTACGTAACCCCACCTCCTCTTAGATTCTACAAGCACCAATTGTTGATTAGATATGGGGTTTAGTGATTGGCACCTGCGGACACTCTTTTCATATGGTATGATATTACGTGGGGTACATGACAAAGGATGGGTCGTGTTGATGGGAGATAGCATTGTCTCCTGACGTGGATCCAGCAGGATTCGTCAAAGGGCTTGTGTCCGATGTGTAGGCAGAGTGAGTTCTCTGGAGCGTGTGAGCGGAGGGGACAGAAGCTGATGGTTGTAGAATTTGAGTGGAAGAAGGGTGGAGAGTAGTCTCATCTGCTCTCTGGATGTTTGGGGCGCTGGGAGTCTTGGAGAGGAGTTGGTGCATAGCGTTTGGCGTGTGCTGCTTATGATACCCAAGCCACCAACGTGTGGAGCGTGGAGCGTAGAATTGGACTTTGGAACGAGAGGAAAGGAGGGTCTGATATTGACAAGATGAACTTCATGAAACAGCGCTCAGACCTAGTAATATCCGCCTCCTTGATGCCTTGTTACGCAGGAGGCATAGTTCTATGACATTCAAGAAGTTTACTTATGCATACTAGCGCTAAAATCCACATATAAACACACCACCACTCAATCCCAAGCTTCCTCCATCCCCATCCAACCATGTAATCTCCACGCACCGCCACGCAACATGTCATTCCTACCCCTCTCTCACCCCAACGACCCAGCATCATCCTCTCCCTCTCTACCTCCATCATCCCTCCGCCCCCCCACCCAGCCCGAAACCACAACCCCCATCCCAGCAGACGCCCTCCCATCAGAACTCCCCAAAGAACCAAACGCCTCAATCCACTCAACCACACTCCCCAACCCAACCTCCCTCCCCAACTCAACCTGCCAACCCCCCATCCCCCATCCACCAAACTTTGCCCCGTTCTTCACCCTCCTCTCAAACGCCGGCTCCCCCACAACGCACCACCCACGCATATCCTACATCTTCTCCGACGACAACCCAGACACCGACCCCATCACAGCCGCCGCCCTACAAATCCTGACTCCCGCATCCTCACTCCCATCACCAACGTCGATATCCTCAGACAGGAGAAGCGACGGCCGGAATGGCACACTTACGAAGGGGCGATATATACTCCTAGACATGGACGCCACAGGGAGCAGAGTGTTGTCCGCGCAGAGTATGAGTCCGGACTGGGCCGTTACGTCTACGGAGCTGGCACCGGCGCCTACGTGGGATGATACGGGTGGAGGGGGTGTGCGGGGGGAAGTCGAGGGGAGGGAGTTGATGCTGAGGATTGAAGGGATGGAGGTGTTGGGCTCGATTGAGGGGGAGGATGGGGATGGAGAGCGGAAGGGGCTGGAAGAGTTGGTGGGGATTTATGAGAGTAGGATGGGGGGGTTGAGAAAGGTTGTCGATGCGGGGGCTGGGGTGGGAATATGATGAGGCGGGGTTGCATGATGGGTCTTCACATTCACAATGGGGTTCTTTGTAGAAGAAGGGTAATCTGGAGTTCGGCGTCTAAAGTGGATTCGGAGTGGATGTTCTGCGGCAATATCCAAGCGTTCGCGAATTTGGCACGGGTGGAGCCTATCAAAGGAATTCGGTATAATTGGGGTATGGCGTCGTGGCTGGGAAGTCGTGATTTGGAGGTTGTGACTGAAGTATGGGTATAAAACGCATCATGTGCTTGTCTTTGCTGTCGACTCTGCCTTGACATGTGAGGGAATCCCATCTTCTTTCTTCGCTTCCTTCTCGTCCTTCTTATCTTTCTTCGAGCCCTTCTTGTCTTTCTTGATCGCAGCTTCGGCCATGAGCTGTTCGAAAGCCATATAGTCGCCTTCTTCGTCTGGATCCCTGGCAGCCTGAACCGCGTTAGCACATGAGAGGTTGCAAAAACTGACACTTTTTTCAGATCGCATACGTTTTGATATACGGTGCCCGAGATCACGAGCGCATGTGCTCTCTCCACCCGCTTCTCCATTCTAACATTCTTATCGTTAAGGATCTTGTCACAAACGTCCCTTAGGACGCTTTGAATCTCGAATCTGGATCCTTTCCATGCGGCTGCCAGTATCTTCCCAGTCACCCGCCTTTCATACTCGGCTTTCTTCGCATCCGTCCAGTCCTCACCCCCTTTCTCCTCCATCTTCGCCATTTCTTCCATCGTCACTTGTGCATCAATGGCTGTGGAAATGGTGTTCCAGGTGTCCTTGGCAAGGGTACCCTTATCCTTTAACCTTGAGAAAAAGCCTGAGATGCCTAAGAATTTCTGGGACTTGAGGAAGGAGGTAGCTTTCTGCATGTAGGTTAACCCTATTGCGTGCAGTATTTCAAGACCGAAGGACTCCATCTTAAGATTCTCGACTTCGAGTCGGGTCTTTTCCTGGAATGCTTTGGTAACATCGTTGCCTTTATCGGTCTCGGTCCATATGCTAATTCGGTCAAGTAATTTCTTAGCAAGTGTGTCCACTCGCTCGTCCCGTATGCGTTTTCGCTCCGCTTCATAAGCTGCGAGCTCTTCGCGTTGTTCTTTCGATAGACCTTTCTTCTTCTCTTTCTTTCGCAACTCCTTCTCCTCCGGTGTGAGGCCAGCTGCATCCATACGGGCGTCTTCTTCTGATTTGTCCATTATGGCGTGTTGGCCAAGGGGCCGTTGTGGTGTCGAGGTTCCAGAGCCAGATGAAGGGGAAACAGCTCTAGGAGGCTTGAGATCTGAGGTCGAAGTGTCCGTTGGGGTTGCTAAGTGTGTTGGAGGTGGTTTTGCCGCTGGTATGCTGGCAGCGTCATCCTTCTGCTCCTTGATTTCCTTACCATCTTTTGCCTCCGTCTTGATCCCAGCAGCCTCAGCGGCTTCTTCCTCCTCCTCCATCTGTTTCGCCGTAATGTCCATTGTCTTGGTCAGATCCTTCATGAGCGAAAGTTCTCCGATGAGATCTAAAAAGGCTTCCCCACCAAAGATCATGCCAAAGAACTCAGCAGGGTCTTCGAACCCACCGCCCGGTACGGCTTCCCCTTTGCCAAACTTATCATATTTCTTCCGTAACTCATCATTGCTGAGGACTTGGTAGGCTTCGCCGATAGCCTGGAATCGAGCGTGTGCTGTCTCATCACCAGGGTTCTTATCAGGATGTGTAGTTATGGCAAGTTTTCGGTAGGCTTTCTTGATCTCGAGTTCTGAGGCTTTCGGTGTCACGCCAAGCGCATCGTAATATGTTGTATCTACGACCATCTTGACGATTAGGAAGCAGGATTAGGGTGCCTGTCAGGCCGTCGTAATCGGGAATGATGGGGATTCGAATGTTTGTAGGAAAACAACGTCAGGCGGTGGGTATCTCTAACGGCCGCATAATCAAGGAGTTTGATGATTCATATTGGATAGCTGCCTCGAATCCAGATGAAGACTCGAGATAGGAATGTTCTTGGCGCGTTGCCGCTTAGCGCGTCAGGCACTTTTGCACTTCCACAGCGACATCGTCCAATTGACGGTGAAGCGTCACTGGCGCTCTTCCGTCCACGCCTTTCGAGTGATCCATCTTCCGAACAAACATACTGTGTCTTCCCAACTTTCTGTAAAACTTCACAAATTCAACCTTATACTTCGGTCCACTCTCTTGCAGTCGAAATCATCAATCCTACAATACCATGGGTGTCAAGGTCGCTGATGCCCTGTATTATGCCGTGCATGTTGGAGAATTAAGGAATATTATCCAATGGTAAGACAGATATCACCTCCGACGACGATTTCAGCAACATACTGACCACTCTTCAGGACGACATGGCATGATCCTCCACACACGCGCGACCCAGAAAAAGAGGCCCCTTCGCTGCAGAAATGCTTCGAGTTCCTTGACATGACCAGTCGCAGTTTTAGCTCCGTCATACAAGAGCTTCATCCAGAACTTCTCGTCCCTATCGCACTTTTCTACCTTATTCTACGCGGCTTAGACACTATAGAAGATGACATGACCATTTCGCTAGAAGAGAAGGATCCACTGTTGAGGAACTTCGACACCTATACCGAGAAAGAAGGCTGGAGCTACGATGGTAATGGACCGAATGAGAAGGACCGAGAGCTACTGGTGCAATGGGAGAACGTTACAGAGGAGTTCAGAAAGGTCAAGCCTGCATATAGAGAGATCATCAAGGATATCACAAACAAGATGGGCAATGGTATGGCAGACTTCTGCGCGAATGCAGAGTATAATGCCAATGGAGTGGATACCGTCAGCGACTATGACCTTTACTGCCACTACGTCGCAGGTCTTGTAGGGAACGGTCTTACACGCCTCTTCGTCGAAAGTGGTCTTGCAAACCAAGCATTGATGCAGCGGCCTCAACTGCAAGAATCAATGGGCCTGTTTTTGCAGAAAACAAACATCATCCGAGATATTAGGGAGGATTTTGACGACAAACGGCGCTTTTGGCCGAAGGAAATCTGGTCAAAGCATGTTGACAAGTTTGAGGACTTGTTCGACCCCAAGAACCAGGAGGCCGCATTGAACTGCAGCTCGGAAATGGTCTTGAACTCTTTGAATCACGCGGACCAATGCCTCTTCTATTTAGCCGGTCTCAAGGAGCAATCGGTGTTCAACTTCGCGGCGATTCCACAGTCAATGGCAATAGCAACCTTGGAGCTGGTCTTTCGGAATCCAAACATCTTCAAGAAGAACGTCAAGATCACAAAGGGCGAAGCGTGCCGGATCATGATGCAGTCCACGCAGAATCTGAAGCTAGTGTGCGAGGTCTTCCGGCAGTTCACCAGAAAGATCCACAAGAAGAATACCCCAAGAGACCCCAATTTCCTCAAAATCAGCATCGCTTGTGGCAAGGTTAGTCATCCAGTAGCGATTCTCTCATTCGTTTGTCGTACTAACGTACTAACCTCGACCCCAGATCGAGCAATTCATCGAATCCATCTACCCGTCGCAAGACCCCAAGACCATCATCGCAGCACAAGCAGCCAACGGCCCACCACCACTATCCCCCGAAGAAGCCAAGAGCAAGGCGATTGCGAGGGAGGCGAAAATGGATACTTGTATTTCACCTACCTTTCTTCCCCTCCACAAGACACGGCTAATTCTCGCAGTCTACCTCCTGGCAGCCGTCATGGGCACGCTCTTCGTCATATCAGCGATCATGGTATGCTCTGCTCTACCATCATCTCGCCATTGTGTGTTGAATCTCATACTAATCCGCAAGAACAGTTCGGCACAGCCTACATGTTTGGCGCCCGCTTCGACATCGCATTCCAAGAACTCCGAAAGGGAAACCCCTTCAAGCCCTCCAATGCCAAGGACGCCGCGTCCGCGATCCGAGACCACGACCACGGCGAGCTTTAGCATCTCTCTTTCTATCTTGTCTCGTCTTTCCTATTACCGATTCTGTGCCATATCTCTGTAAAATACTCTGCATCAAGCAATAAGGTAGGCTGGTCCAAACCCCAATACTGCAAGCGGTCTTATCAGATTCTATTCCCAATGTACCATACGCATACAATCAATACACCCACAGTATCTCCCCCACCTCCAATTCATCCCATCCTCATCCTCATCCTCATCCCCATCCCCATCCCCACCACATCCCCACTTTATCTAGCACGGATGTCAAATTGCAACTCAGCCCCACCCACCACCATGGCTGTCTGTTGTGCCGAAGATGTGCTTATAACAACTTCGATGCAATAACTGTCAGTTGATGACGGCCGTGAGGTGAAATACTCTATCTGGGCTGGCTGGTGGAGGCTGGCATGGTCTTGCGGTTGTGTTGTATTACAGTTTCTGGATTACAATTTACTTGTATTACAGTGTTTTATGGGGTTTCGTGGTTTCATTGCTTGTTCTTGTTTGCAGGTTTATGTTTGCGGGTTGATGTTTGGATGGTGAGGGCAGAGGGGCGATACCCACCCTGTCCTCCTGGAACGGAGCTAGACGTTGCAGGTCCTGTCATTCTCTTTACCTTTACATGAAGTCCTAGTACGCTTGGTTCTTATCAAAGTGGTCTCGTCGCAATATAACAGTCAAGGCAATCCGACAGAGCGTGTCATGGTAACCACTTATCCAGCCGAGACTGCCTCCATAGTGGAGGAGCTGTCATTAGAAAACCACTGGGATCAAAGCAGGCGACGCAGAGATAGGTAAGATGTTAAACATGCAGCATGCAGCGATGGCCCACTTCGGAATGATGTTCACGCGTGCGTGAGGTATGTAGTGAACCGGGTGCGCGATGCCGGGAAGGGAGCAGCTGCGGAATGATCCCATAGGCTGTGGATTTGACAGCACCTTATGCGCCTTCTATCTCTCTGCTTACCCTGCCACCCTGCGTATCATGCCACGGAGAGATTCTCGCGACAGGGTGGAAGCGGACCTGGTACCGAGGGTGCGTATGCTGACTGCAGGTGTTATCTGGATCCGCGGTTGCAGTCAACCAGTGCGAATATACGGTGGTTCAAATGATGACGATCGCAAAGGAGCTCACACCCTCCACCGTGCAATGATCAGCCAATCAGCGTGGTGGGAAGAGGGTCCATCATGATCGACGCCACCAACAGGACGCCAATTGCGGCAGTGGGGTAGGATAAAGTACTTTACTTTACTAGTACTTTACTTTACTAGTACTTTACTTTCCTAGTACTTTACTAGTAGAGTACGGGGTGGATGACCGCGCCAAGACCCATGTATGCATGCAATCTCGTGGTCTGTCAAGGATGGAAAAGCAATATGCCACCTCCGCCGTCTTTCGCTGATCAACGACACGAGAGGCGAAAGCAATGGAGCAGACAGCATATAAGTACGTAAGTAGAGAACAATGATGCACCTACCACGCAATGCCAATTCATCTATCTTCCATGCGCCATGCTCGAGAAGGGGCATGGCAGCGGACATGAGGCGTGGATGCGTGACGAAAACGGGTCACACAATGACACACACCTCCCGTCCGAAGCTCCCTCATTGGTCCGATCGATGACTAATCCCCCACTACACCCCATCGGTCGCAACACCATGTCGCGCCAAGGGCACCGTGGGTCTGGGCCTTCCTTTTCCCCATCGGCCATCGACATGACTGCCCCGGGGTGCTGGGCTGTCTGCTCGCTTTTCTCCTCACTGGGATGGGATGGGCCCATTGACACCGGTGCTAAAGCAGTAAGGTAGTACTACCACTCATAATGATAAATCATAAAGCCATTGTACCCTCCGTTCCTCCGCACTGTCGCATCCACTCACGCATTCATCTCCATCTAATATAGTTCAATCCTCATCCTCATCTCACATTTCTCATCTTCACTTCATCTCCCTCACCACAACACAACACTGACAGCGGTCAGCCAATCTACAGGCATTGACAAGTCATAGCTGCTCCTCCCTCACCCTACCTCCACTTCAAAACACACTCCTCCCTCTCCAACTTCCTCACCCTCACAATGGCCACCCACACCAACACCGAGTTCACCGGCAACGGCCCCGAGACCTACAACAAAGAGACCAACGGCACCGGCGCCGGCATGACTCGCGAGATGACCCACGAGGAGCACCAGACCGCCAGGGCCGCCGCCCGCTTCGGCTACGGGCCCCTCGCCCACGTCAACACCAGCAGCGGCAGCGACCGTCTGCCCGCCTTCGGAGGAGAGTTCCAGCCTGGTCTCTACAAGGAGGTCAAGAACCGTAACATAGCCAACCCTGCACCACTCGGTTTGTGCGCTTTCGCTCTGACGACCTTTGTGCTGGGCTTGATCAACATGGGGACGAGAGGCCTGACTACGCCGAGTTTGGTGGTCGCTCTCGCCTTTGGCTATGGAGGGTTGGTGCAGTTGCTTGCTGGCATGTGGTACGTCGCTTCTCTGCTTCCTTAGACACCGTGTCAGCCAGCTGTCTAGGGACCAAGGTTGCTGACAACGCTGTACAAACAGGGAAATGGCCGTTGGCAACACCTTTGGAGCCACCGCGCTCTCCTCCTACGGCGGCTTCTGGCTCTCCTTCGCCATCATCCTGACCCCGGGCGGCTTCGAGATCGAAAAGACACTCATGGCCACAAGTAAAAGTGCGTTCGCTGACGAGTTCGGCCTTTACCTGATGGTAAGCTTCCCCACAAATCCTACTGAAGCTAGCTCGGCTCCTGCCGCCTCACCGCATACATACTAATCGTTCCAACAGGGGTGGTTCATCTTCACCACTCTCCTAGTGCTGTGCACCCTCCGCTCGACCGTGGCGTTCTTCTCGCTGTTCTTCACGCTGGATATGGCGTTCTTGCTGCTCGGGATCGGATACCTGCACCGCGACGCGAAGGGCATGCCAAACCCTCCCATCATCAAAGCCGGAGGCTTCTTCGCGCTGCTGGCGGCATTCTTGGCGTGGTACAACGCTCTGGCTGGTATCGCGGACGACTCGAACAGGTACGTGACTTTGGCAGCTCTGACACCTTCCAGTCCACTCTCACACTCGCTAACACTCCTCTAGCTTCTTCATCATCCCAGTAGCCCACTTCCCCTGGTCCGTAAAAGCCATGATGGACAAAGGCAAGCGCGATCCGGAAGGCAACAAAATGGCTTGAAGGGAGATATTTCATATTTTAAAGGAGGGGGACGCTCGGTTCGGTCGGGACGTGGAAAGGATCTTCTAATTTGCATGATATACCACACCTGATCCGTGGGCCATCTGACCAATTGTGCTCGAGCGAGAAGCTTCGGCTTCAATTTTCTATAATGGCTTACTTACATATGTCCATAGGATTCTTTACATTGAGTTGTGGATAGTGTACGTATTCCTACAGCAAGCAGACCTGTCGATAAATTCCCATCAGTTACACTCTACTACTCTCCAACCCGAATCACGCAGGCTGTCCAAGCCCCTTGTAGGCTTCATCACCGCAGCATACCTACCGACTACCTCCCTTCCGCCAAACCTAACCCCTTATGTAAGTGCCTACACGCCCCGCGTAGCTCCCACCGCGGCGTGCTCATGGTACTTGTCTATCTTCGACAGCGGCTATGATTTGGAATACGAACCCCTACCTATATACCTACCTATATATTTATATATTGTTAATAATTATAATTTAATGTACTCGCGGCTTTACCTATAATATACCTCTGTATAATACCAATAGGTTTTATCGTTGCAGGTGTTTAAGGTTATAGACAGTAAGAGGAGGAGGAGGAGGAGGAGGAGGAGTAGTCGTACTCTACAGTATATCTATAGTACTACGTACTAGCTTTGACTGTAATAGGTAGGTATCTTATTATAAAAGCTCTATGACAACCTGCAAATCTCAAATTTCGAAATCCTATTTCCTAAATCCTTGTTCTTTCTTGATATCACACATTTCTCTTCCCGAGAAAGTCTACATTATAGCGCGTATATTACAGTATAGTTTCGGTTTTAATATGACCTAACTTCGTTCGAAAATGCCAAATTTATGTGCGTTCGTACTTTTCGATGCCTTGTGTTGTAATGGCATGGAGCGTCACGATGAATTTGCGTTCCTATGCCATTGGTCCCATGTAAGGATTTCGAAATTGGGATTTTGAGATATGAGACCGGGCGTACCTTATGTTGCACAGAACGAATATTCCGACTCTTCATTACGCGTAAACCAAAGTTGATTCTGAAAGACTCACTGGGAGTTATTCCACGTCCTGCCTCGTCACGCCATTGAAATACTGATTGGTCCTCCACATCTTGGTATGTCTCTCTCGCTATGACATAGAGCAGAGGTTGGATTGAGCGGTCGACATGACGCCACCCGTACGAAAGACGCTGAGGACATCCCAATATCCTCTGCGATCTGGGCACAATTTCCGACTATTTTCCTTTCCTTTGGCTGAACTACGTAATATTCCTTCGCGCTCGTCTGATTGCGTGGCGAGCCCGAGCTCGGCATATCCCGGACGAGGATCCCAAAGAGTTGTCTCGCCTGCTTTCTGATCCACGGGAGGCCGATGCCAGACTGGATGTTGCCGTATACTCATGATTTCGTAACCTTCACGCCTGGTGGCGTGTCGCTCATCAACAAAGGCCTGACCATCTATGGAAGGCTCTGAGAGCGGCCTAGAGCCGTGTTCGCCCCAAGCTGCCGTAGCTGAGCCCAGAAATTGCCCTTGCCCATCGACTCGGGAGCCCAGGGTAATCTTTATATCTCTGGTAGCCAGCTTTTTATTATTATTAGAATTACTAGACGAGCTTTGAAGCTTTATAAACCTTAAATTTTTAAAGCTAGAACTAATAAAGCTTATAATAAATCTAAGTAGGGGAAGGTAATATTAGAAGAAGCCTAGGAATAAAGTTAAGTAGCTATATATAATACTTATAGTTAATTTAATAATACTAAGATTAGTTAATAGGATATTACTAGCCTTAGAGTATAGGTATACTAATACCTAGACTAAGATATAAACTAGTTTTTATATAATATTACTATTCTAACCTATATTTAGTTAATAGTAAAGGCTAAAGGTACTTATAATATAACCGCTAGAAAGTATCTTATTAAAATATCCGGTTGTAGTAATTCTTATAAGAGACTAGTTATAAAGATTAATAAAACCTTAATCTTCTTCCTTTATAGAAGCTAGAGCTTTATACTACTAGTATTAGTAGGTAAAGGATATAGAAGTTACTAGTAATATTAATTATACCTTAAATAATTCTTAAGGGGATATCTTTTATAGTATTTACTAATAGAAGAGATATTAATTAACTTTACCCTAGCTTTAGGATTAAGAGGACCGCGTAAGTAATAAGTATACCTAAATAAAATAAAGTTAAGAAGACTATACTAATATAGATATAATATTATAGCTTAAGGTTTAAGCGGAATATTTAGAGGTATAAGAGGAGTAGGGAGAGCTTTACTATTAGGATACTTAGAGAGTAAAGTATATTAAGAATAATAAATCTCTTAACGAACGAGGTTGGGATCAGAAGGGCTAGCCAAGGATGAATACAAGATTCTTACTCGAAGAAGACTTGGTGTGAAAGCTGTAATTGGAACGTCCCATTGGTGAGGGCCAACACCTTGGCCCAAAACTATTGAATTTAGCGCAGTGATACTAACTCGAGCGTGGGTACTTCGCACACGATAATGATGTCGCGGCGAAGCCTATGGAACCAATCTACTTGTTGTTAGGAGACAAAACATGAAATTATCGAGATGATAGCTATGCTCTTACTGCCGCAGGTATACAGACCCCTAAGCTGAATCAGTGAATGTGAGCTCTAGTCGAGACGGAGGCTTACAATCATCCCAGCCCCAGGCGTTCCTGACGTGAAGCTTGGTATAGAACCGCACTGATACACATATCACCACTAAGCATATGCACACTATACTCGTCACGACAAGATTTGTAGCATGTGTGACAGGATTAACGAAGTTGCTGACGATGCCAGGTGGAGGAAAATGTGCTGGCAATGTGAACGAAGCGGAAGAGTGATTTTGTGTAGCTAGAGGATCCATAATGGCAAGTCGTGAGAGATTTTCCGCAGTATGAGGCTTTTGTAGCTATGGGATATAGAAAATCAAATGGGACGATAAGCCGGTGACATTGGGAGATCGAGATTTCTCGGCTCAATGAGTGCGGTAACGCCTTTTTCCAAGAGGTCTGCATGTAATCAGCACCCTTCCAAGACAAGACTGGCACAGCACTCCGTGCCGCCCTCTGGTGGGAATGAATCAATCCAGTCGAGGGACCACTTCGGCTAGGAGGACCTGTCACATTTGAATCTGGCTTGCACACTGTCGTTTTTCAGTCAGAGCTGACGTGCATGCTTCCAAAAGGTAGGGTTGGTAATCCTTTGGGGCTGTACTCATGTAAAGACAGTTGTGCGGCAAGGAACAAAGCTGTATATGCGTTTCCATCCACCGCTACCTCGGAAGTCATCGCTCCGCCTGAGGTAGCACTCCAGCTACCTACCGAGAGCTACATCTGGGGCGCTGAAACCGCCTCACCCACGAATGTTTTAGCTCGGCAATGCGCCGCGCGCAACGCATCCTCCTGTTCGACGTCCCTGATATTCTTTTCCTAATTGGGGTGAGGTCCAGGGAGCTTAGTTCATGTATCGCACATCTTCAGTCGCGATCCGATGACTGTCCTGCGACTTTGCCACAATTTCTAAAGCACCACATGTGCTGCAGTATGCCTTCCTCAGTGCATCCTCCCTTCACGGTGATGGGCGCCCAACGAGCGCCCAAAACTCTTATAGCCTGAACAAGTCTGCAAGTCTCTTATTCGTATATCTCTAGACGGTGGTGTCCATTCCGCAACCCGCTGAAATCTCTTTACATTTTCCCATCGGTTAGTTGGGAGTTACTACGGTCTGACAGACCATATTTTACAACATCAGACTATAGCCAGCTATAATGGGTTTCCCTTGGTTTATCGTGTCTATTTCGACGATTGCTATTAATCGTGGTTGCGCACAAAGTATAGGGGACGTCCCTCAGTGTGCGGTAAGCTGGATCGTTCTCACCTGTAGAGCCATGTTGACGTTGTTCTTCTTGCAGAAAGAAGCCGCATTTTCAAGCATCAGCCCAACAGGTTGTCATATCACTGATGTCAACTGCATCTGCAAGGATCAATCTTTTATAAATTCACTCTTACCCGTCGTGGAGAAAAAGTGCAACCCGGCAGATTTGCAGAGTAGTTATGTTTCAAAATCTCAAACTCTCACCGAAGTGTCTAACAAAGACGAAGAGACCGTGGCTTTCACAAAGAATCTTTGTGATTCTGTTGATGTTACGATCACGGTGTCCGCTTTCACATTTACTGATACAACAATTTCAACTCCGGCGCCTAGCAATGTTGTTAGCAACCAGACAGTCTCTTTTAGGAGGAGGTTGATGGACGAGTAGGGAATGCTAGCGTATGCAAGCGCCTAGATTTAGCGTATTCAGTGTTGGATTTCAGTATCAGCCCTATATGCTTGGCATGGACTACAAATAGCCAACGTGTCCATAGCTAAACAATCAACCGTTCTATCAACTATTTAACATTCAGGACTCATGCGAAACCTTGGCACCGAACACAGAAAATTCCCCCCCTATTTTATATAAAACTATATAATAATTAGATATTAATTAATTAATAAGTAGAGACTAAATAATAGTATATAATATAAGAGGGAAGACTAAGTACCTTAAAGTTATATATAGCTCTAATTATATAGAATAGGATGTTATTAACAGATAATACCATAAGAGCTGATTATTATACAGGTTCAGATACAAAAAGGGGGGGGGGGGGGGGGGTGATATTTATTTTCAGTGCCAAGGTTTCGCATGAGTCTTGAATACGCTAAATAAGAATGCTTGGCATAGGTAATTAGTACTTTATAGTACAACGTAGGTACGAGGTACAAGGTATGTTGGCGCATCTGCCTCTTTCCTTTCCACCCTAGCTATACTCTCAAGGCGCCATTAATCAAGCGTAACACCTCGCTCATCATACAGTAGGCTCCTCAAGGCCTAGAAATTACAGGGTGTCTTTATGATAAACATATCATCATGGGTGTTTTCGCAACCTCTCAGCACATCATGATAGAGCATGCACCACAAATTTTCGCTACTTTCGCTTTCATACTGGTGCTTGCAGTCTTTGCAAACATTTTGCAGCAAGTCTTGATCCGACGAAGCCATGAGCCTCCTGTGGTGTTTCACTGGGTCCCAATCATTGGTAGCACTGTGACCTATGGGATGGATCCTTTCAGATTCTTCGCCGACTGCCAGGCAAGAGTGAGTATTGGGATATTTAACTCTCCGCCATAATGCTGACTCAGATCCAAGTATGGTGATGTCTTTACTTTCATTCTTCTCGGCAGGAAAGTCACTGTCTACCTGGGATCCAAAGGCAATCAATTCATTTTGAACGGAAAACTCAAAGACGTAAACGCCGAGGAAATTTACTCTGTCTTAACAACCCCAGTATTCGGTAAGGGCGTTATCTACGACGTGCCGAACGCAAAATTCATGGAGCAAAAGAAGGTCCGTTACTTAGCAATTACACCAAGAAATCTCTTCTCAACTTTTGACCTAGTTCATCAAGACCGGCCTTGCCTCGGACGCCCTCCGCTCGTACGTTTCCCTGATGGAAGACGAGGCGCGTAGCTTCATTCAAAGGGCCCCCGAATTCAAGGGGTCGGGCGGTACAATCCAACTACCGCCTATCATGGCTCAGATTACCATCTTCACTGCTTCGCGATCCTTGCAGGGCAGAGAAGTCCGCGAGAAGCTGGACACTACATTCGCCTCGCTATATCACGACCTAGACGATGGGTTCCAGCCTATCAACTTCATGCTTCCATGGGTGCCACTACCCCAGAACAGAAGGCGAGATATTGCTCAGAATAAGATGACGGAACTATATGCTGATATCATCAAATCGCGGCGCTCTACGGGGAAGAGACAGGACAGTGACGACATGTTGTGGACGTTGATGGGCAGCGCGTACAAAGATGGCACACCTGTACCCGACCATGAGATTGCTCATATGATGATCGCCCTTTTGATGGCTGGGCAGCATTCTTCCTCGGTCACTAGCGCTTGGATTATGCTCCACCTTGCAGCGCAGCCGCAGGTCATGGAGGAGCTTTTTGAGGAGCAGCAACGCGTGCTTGGCCGAGATTTCTCGCGGGCCCTTAGCCTTGAAAATGCTCAAAATCTGCGACTGGTCCTGTGCGTCATACGAGAAACACTTCGCCTCCATCCACCAATTCACTCCATCATGCGGAAAGTCAAAACCCCTCTTCCGATAGAGGGTACCGATTGGGTTGTTCCGACCTCGCATGTTCTTCTTGCAGCTCCAGCTACTATGGGAATGAGTGACAAATACTTTCCGAACGCTGACAAGTGGGAGCCACACCGCTGGGAGAATGTTGCCGACCCAGGGGACGCGGAACAAGAGAAAATGGACTATGGATATGGCCTAGTGTCTACTGGAGCAGACAGCACATATCTACCATTTGGTGCAGGAAGGCATAGATGCATCGGCGAGCAATTTGCATATGTTCAATTGACTGTCGTTGTTACTGTCATGGTCCGCGAGTTCAAGTTGAGGAATATCGAAGGCAAGAATGGCGTTGTACCAACGGACTATTCGGTAAGTAGCTTTCCCTCCACCCATCCTATAATCCTGGCTCACATAATCCAAAGTCACTATTTGCACGACCAATGGAGCCAGCATCTGTGCGATGGGAAAGACGTGCAGGGTCATTATGAGTAACGGACCAAATGTGCAAGATGTAATATACCAACAAAGGTATTATGGTAGGGATGGTGACTAAATCTAGGCAGCGTGAGCAATCTTGCTACATCCTCCAGTTTCCAAAGATACAAAGGGTATCAGAACCAGCGAAAACCTGGCAGGGAAAGTGTGATAGTGATCAGAAAAGTGAAAGACGTCTGTTGCGAACATTGAAAGTTAGAGAGGAAGAATTAGGGAGGGATCACCTTATAATCCTAGAACAATTGATAACTCCTGCGATTGCGTATCAGGGTCAACATCGATGGCAAGGAGCGGAAAGTATTGTAATGGAGGTGGTAGCGAAAGAGAAAGGAAGGATCCGCAGCATGGTCTCTTGATAAGGGTTATGATTTTAGCGTGTGCAATTTCAATGTCATTGGCGTGCTGCAAGACCCCGGCCCGACCCCACGAAGTGCAGCAAAATTGCTGATGTTTTTAGGCCTAAGGTATACTACTTAATATTTAACGCTTATAATATATATCTAAATAGGCTAAAAGATACGCATTTATTTATAGTATCTAATACTTTAAGAATTATAAAGATCTATTTATTAATAATAAAGATATAACTAATCCTATAAATTTACCTACTAAATCTATATATCTTAGTACCGCTTCACCCGCTATACTTATACCTTATACCTCTACCTATCTCGACGGACCCTACTAGTAATAACGATATATAATATATATTTAAGTAGGTTAAAAGATACGTACGTATTTATAGTATTTAATACTTTAGAAATTATAGAAATCCGCCTACGTATATAGAAGATAGAACTAGACTAACCGTTTTTTCGGTACTTAGGGGTTATTTTTAGTATTAACTTGAATTACTAAACTACTTACGGCTATCTTATACCCTGTATAGGTTTTGCGTTACATAACTTTATAAATTCGATTCCAAATTCAATTCCTCGCGGTCAGTCTAGATATGACTAATTTAATAAGTACGTCAACCCAAATTTTTGCTGCGATTCGTGGGGTTGGGTTACAGCACGCCAATGACATTGAAATCGCACACGCTAATTCGCTTGGCGTCAATCTATAAGTGCCAAGGACGGTGGAAAGAATCAGAAGACATCCAATTGCGAACGATTGATGCGAGATCTGAGACGGAGAGCGACGCAACCGAGGACTTGTTCCTCTTGAATCACTTGGCTGCAACCTACTCGAAGCAGGGGTGATTGAAAAAAGCCGAAGCATTGAAATTGCAAGTCGTGGAAGGATACACGAAGCACCTTGATCGAGATCATTATCTAATCATGAATTGTATGAAAGCATTATCATCTCTATACATGCAGCAAGGGCGATGGGAAGAGGCAGAGCCACTGGCTTTGGAAGTGGTGAATTTACGAAAAGCAAGCCTAGGACCGGACGATCCCGTATTATTGATGAGCATACACAAGCTTGTCGCAGTTTACATGGGACAGAACAGATTGGAAGAAGCGGGAGATCTTGAATTACCTGTGCTGGATATGCTGACGAAGGTAAAGGGTGAGCAGCATCCGGCGACCCTCAAGGCAATGGATAGCCTTGCAAAGATCTGGTATGCCAGGGGAAAAACAAACAGAAGCCTTGCCTCTGATGTCAAAGGTTGTCAGCCTTTCAGAGACAACTTTAGGCCCTTCTCATTATTACACTATTGCCCGCAAGCAGACTGCCAATGAGTGGCTATCCGAGGCCAATCAATTTACGTCCAAAGGAGATGAATATGAAGAAGATGGGACGTCACGCGATTGGCACACAAGGGCTTCCCAAGAGCCCACAGAATCCACCCAACATGTCGACTCTTCCATTGCCACTGTATTCACCGTCGATGACGACAAAATCCTTATTCGAAGCGAAAAAATAGAAGAACGACAAGAACATACATAAATAAGAGGATCGCCTCGCACGAAAGAGCAATGGCCAAGACTCAGGGCAGTCCGTCGGAACGCTTCAAGCAGACGGAACGAATGCGAGACGAAATTCTGCTTGAGTACGCGGTAGACTTAGAAAATCAAGTATGAAAGACTTACGGCTCGAGATTCGATTTTCGCTCTTTGGTCAACAAACATGTGAGCTATATGCCAAAGAGACTGGAAAGCAAATATCGGCACATAGCCCTTTGTGCCTTCGTCCAAATTCTTACAATCGATGGACAAAGTGCCTTCACTAGCATCTTCACTTCCACAAGACCCGTTGGTAATTGCTGATCGGGCAGAAGACATAGCGCGAACCGAGTTTTCCATCCTCCCTCGCTCCTCGGCCGAGAGAATAGCAAGCAAGCCTAGTACCGGAAAAAAAACGGGTCAGTCTAGTACAGCAGGCTAGGCTAGGCAAGGCAACACTATAGTAGGACAATCATTCATAATAGAGCAAAGGGGGGGCAGCCATACCAGGCTCCCATTTGTGCTACGAGCTTCAGAGGGAGGATCGAGGGGGAAAGGTGGCGTAGTGAGAGAGTTCTTGGAGAGCAACGGAGGAGCAAAGGATGACGTCGAGGGAGCAGAGGGATAGGTAGACAAGTAAATAAAGGGGACTAGAGTGGAAGAGTAGGTAGAACTGAGTGAAAAGGAAGGGAAGATTTAGATGGGGGAAATTTAGAGAGGTAGAGATGGAGGAGAAAAGGAGTAAAGGGAAAGGAAGAGAAAAATAAAAGGGAAAGGCGCATTAGCTGGATAGGTTATCAACCAGCAAATGCGTTTATTAACAAGGGAGTAGATGATATCTTATGTCCACCAGATGTCCGGGGGCGCAAGTGACGATAAGAGTGAACGAGTGGGATGGGCACGATCTCGTTATCACGAGTCTACCTAACTCATTAGACGTACAATAAATGGTATAGGTGATATCATTTTTCATTAATTAGAGAGCGTGTATGGCAATCATCGAATTCACGACGGAATGTTCCTAATGTACAAGGTGGTTGGAACCTGCGTGATCGAATCAAAGCAAGGGTATCTCCATGACGAGAGGGATCAAAGCTCAAGGAGGAAAGCCGGAAGCCTTTGCAAGCGGTACGCTGTAACGCATGAAGCAAGAGCAAGAGCAAGTCGTCAATCAATATAAATCCTCCGCTGGTATCCTGATGACCTCGGGCCGGATACTGGGTATCCAAAGCCTGCCGCCGATAACCAATTCCCATACCCGTGGGCCCGTAGTTATTGTATGCATGCCTTCCTGCTTTTGAACCTTTTCCACCGGAGATAGACTAGATGTACCACGAACAAGATGCTGAAACTGGTGGCGGACTATGACTAACATAAGGGATGCTGAACGCTATCAATGCTGAGGACGGTGTCGCTAATTCGAGAGGATGATGAGGATTTTGATACAGACGGTTAGAGATGATGTTGGACGCCGGTCTCGAGGTTCAGATTGGGCCAGTGGCGAGGCAGGAGATGGCATGCAGCATGACAGCTCTGGCCAGTGGAACCTCACCTATGATATGATATCCTTCGAGGCCCCTCTCAATGCCTGGGTCCATAGTGACGAGACCTAAAATCCTGGAGCAATCTGATGAATGGAGGGTAGCGTGCAAGGAGGCCCACGTTGAGATGGCTGAGACAACGAATGGCTGTTCAGACTGACAGGCGTAGGTGGAAGGCCGAATTTACCCACGCCGGTATTAGGCCCTGCAAAATACTGATCGTTCGTAGGAGTGATAGGGGGCGTTGGACAGCCGTTGTTCAAGTTTGGTTGGAACTGTGGCTTTGTGGGCGTGACTGGCATTCCCTTTGCAGGGATTTGATGCCTGAAGCTTTCTGTGGATGTCTCTGCTGGCGGTGTAGGTGGAGGTGCATAGCCTCTCGCAATGGAGGCATGTCTCGCCAGGAAATCATCCAAGATGCTAGAAACCCTTGACAGATGAGCGGTGGCGTACTTGCGGGACAATACCGTCGAGGGCTGATGTAACTGCTGTGACAAGGTGACGAGAGTCTGGGGATCGTACTGAGCAGCCCATTCACCATGCAAAGCTTGAGGCCGGCCGAGGATACATCGTGCCAATGCTAGTGATGTGCGGGCCATGTCGGACGGTCGTTTCGATACAAATTCCTTCTGGAACATGGCAATCTCTGAAATGTAGGTGGCCAGATGCTCAACCTCGGGGTCATATAAGTTCTCGAGAGCCAATTGGAGGAAGCTGTCGATCGTGGGGTGTCCGATTGTCCAATCAAGAGTCTGCAAAACGTGCCATTCCATTTGTGTAAACATATCATCGTCGTAGAGTGAGCAGCACATGTTCTTGAGCTCCTTGATTGTAGGGACACGATCCTTGCGGTCGCCATACTTGGATGCTATAAGCAGCGCTGAGCACCCTACCAGCTGGTAATGTTTCTTGTAGACCACGCGTTTCGAGCAGTATCGGTCGAGAAGATTGATTGTCAAGAATAATGTCTCTGGCAGGAGTCCGAAAGCCGTATGAGCTTCAATCAAGAAGTCAAGGAGATATGGACGCATGAACCACTGGATCTCTGTTTGAATATCGATCGACGCAACATCGGGCAGCGTTTTGCTCTACATGTAAAGTCAGCGGATGTTGCATTGAACTCAAAGTGCATGGCGCTTGACCTCCATGGCCTCCATATGGTGTAAGATCTCGGATTCGTATTCCTGGCTTGCCAGCTGTGACAGTTCCTCGGCGATGGCTAGTTGCGTTTGACGCTTTGCAAACCTCTCCCGCGCCCTAACTTCGTCTCGGAATCTCTTCTCACGGTCCTCATGCGATTCAACGAAGTAGCTGTCACAGGTCTGCTGGTAGTAGGCCATGGTGAAATCGCCAGCTGCTTGTAACCGATCTTGAGGATAAAGATCCCGATTGCGGGCAGTGTCAGGCAACGATTATTAGAGAATGACTTGAGGAAGAATATGGATCAAAGATAGTCATTAGTTGGAACGACAGTTGAACCTGTTTAGTAGATAGAACAATTGGCTGAATTTAATATGGAACCCTGCGAGGATCTGAACACTAGAAGTCAGCCCTTGACAGTATCCCTCGATGGGGAGGGGAGCAAGACGACAGAGAGCTGTCGAATCATAGGGCAGGACGACGTGCTTACCTAGGCAGAGCAATATCGACGATATTGTGTGGCGGTAGTATGGCTAAGGCTGAAGTCCCTTGCAATCTTGTCAAGTAGGAAGATTCTGGAATGGTGTCCTGCTTCCACGTTGGTAGAGGACGAGCTAACGTCTCCACTGACGAATCGGGGATGAGGTCTACCGAGAATGCGGAGCAGCGGACTCGAGAGAATCTGAGTAGTGGTTAACATGGGCTTGTGACAGAGAGATGAACACTGTGTACCCGGGTGACAATTGCTCTTGTCGTTGTTGTGGAACACACGCAGGTAGGACTCCGCAAACTCCGCAACAACGAGCTGGGCAGTTTGATGGTGCGTTTGAAAAGTGTCTATTCGAGAACAGACTGAATTAGCCATGATTGCCCCGAAGTAAGACTAGAAAATCGAACACCGCCTGGCAGAAAAGGCCGGCGCGAGAAAGTCACGCGTTTTACTCGCGTCCATGTTTCGACGTTTCTCCGGAGGGGTTATTGCAATGACTTATACCGGGTAGTAAAGCTAGAGGTCTCTAGTATCCACAATGTGTTCTTGCAGGTGATTGGGGCGGCCCACAAAATGGGAGCCATCCAGTACCCGAAAACGAGGGACCGGACGGATTTTGACGCCTCTTGATGAATGATGAATCCATAACATAACACCATGCATTCGAGAATATCCATGCATTTGCTCATGTACTGCTGGAGTTCTTTCTCGAGAGCCACTAAGCCTCCTCACACACGGTCGCACCCAGTCGGGGGTTGCAGGAGCCATTGGCATTTACGAGTTCAAAGGAGACTCGGTTCATTCCAGAGTAAAAGGATTGGAGTACTGAGATTGGTCCATCTGCTGTCGGTAATGGGAATGGCACGTGCAAGCCAGCCCCCCTGAACTCCTTTGTAGGCATCCGGCAAGGAATGCTAATTGCAAATTGATATCTCACTCACCCTTCACCTCACACTGACTCTGACCCTTTTGTATGTTGTGTAGAACGTCGGATCTTTGATATGGGGAGGGTTTCGTGATTTGGGCTCTGGACCCAGCCGTTGATCTGCTTCATTAGGATGAGTGACGAATTCAGGTTATTGTGAAGAACGTACTGAGGTTGACAAAGAGGAGAAAAGGCAATGAAACAGCAGAGAAGAACGATTGACAACTTGCTGCCGTGGGTGGGGGAGGTGTCGGGTCTTGGGCAATTGCGAGGACACCCGCACGGCAGAAGCGATGGAGTTGGAGTTGGTCAGATTTAGATCTGATGCATTGGAGGAACTCCTTGCCCACTCCGAGCCTCTGTATGACTGGCAGAGGAGAGTCCTGAGGACAATTGGGAGAGAGAGGAGGAGGAGGGGAGGGGTGAGAAAGAGAAGCAATGCTCTCCACAGGATGAGAGGAGAAGGTTGAAAGCTGGCACTGAATTCAAGATTTGCTCAGACGGGCTAAGTGCAGGGGTCCCTCATCGGGTTTAGCAGCCCCATGTCCGGCTTGAAGCTTTGGGCCTATCGAAGTGCGCAGGAGAGTCCCAGTCTGATACAGCAGCGTACTACTGAAAGGGCGAGATCCCTGGGAGCCTTGCAGGCTTTGGCTTCAAAGCTCTCTATTCTATCGTGTCGCGTGTCGTGAGGCTCTCTGGCTCAATCATCTTGCTTGGAACTTTTACTTTGCAACTGCTTTGACGGCTCTGCTACTTCAGACATGTATCGTCTATTCACAGTCTTTGGCACGCAGAACATTTGCTCCCACTTCGACTGTTCCTCTGTTCAGCTTCCTTGTGAAGCTTTACGGCTTGTGGGAGGTAGTAGCTGACGCCCACGCTGATCCAACACAAGCGGCGTCTTATGCGCGACCAATACTGCCCGGCACTGCTACAGGCTCCGACGTGGACCCGACAGATCATCTATCGCGTTGTCACTGGTCAAACAAGAGGCGGCTCTTATATCAGTTGCTATTGGACTCGTTGTCGCTACACCAATGGATCTGATCATACTCCCTTGCCTTAGCATCATGCAGCCAACGCATGCAGCCTTAAGGGTCGATGCCACAACCTGATTTCCTAAACCTGACTTAGCAGCAAGCATACCCTCTTCTGGTAAGGCCGATGATAGCATCCATGCTATAGAGCACTTGATAATCTATACAATCTACGAAGCGCTTTCATCTCCGTGGTCACTGCCTATGGCGTAATGCCTTTCGCTTTCAACAGGGCCGTCCCTTGTATGACCAATCTGGCCACCCATCTTCAAAACTTCGCATAACTCGTCGACCTCCTCCCCCAGCGTGTTATGCATGTCTCATCACAAATCTCTCGCTCCATGTGGCAGCAATCGCGCAGCGGACGGCATGTGGCATCACCAGCCCATCCCCTTACTTCACCCATTGGGAAAGCATGTATCTCTGATCTGAGCGGTGACAGAAAGACTCTGATACTTACATAAATCTCCACAAGAACGGTGTGCGTATGTTGTAGTCCTGCAAGCAACAGCTGTTTGGTGTATGCCAGCAAGGGCGTGGAGTTGCAACATCACCAATATCAGCACAGGCCTCTGCTAGAACCCCGCCGCTCCTGGAGCCACCAATCATCTCTGTCAGTCTCAGAGCTCAAGCCGCATGGCGGATGGAGCTCTAAAGACATGAATTGACCCACTCCAACTCCCGCAAGAGTGGCGCGGATGTGCGGGGCAAAGAAACACCTCCTGAGCTGCGCTGGCGAGTTGCATGGAAGGATTTGCATTCATCATCCCTAAACGATCCATTGGACCTCAACGGGATTCTACGTTGGCAACGGTTGTTGCTCGGCACCGTTCAAAGGACAACAGATCTCAATTCGCTTTGCGAGTAACCATACTCGGTTGAAATTGATCAATTTGACAATTTCCATTTACGCGTCTATCCACAGACGCGTGAAGCACGCGCTGTAGCGGGGACGATCTCCCTACTTGGTCTCAACCCTCAGCCAGCTAGGGACCAGTCCAATGCAAGCCCCCAATAGCAGATCCTACCGATACCAGGGCACATCCTGGACTACTACTTCAATCGTCGGCCACTCCTCCGAAGCCTGTGGCACTTGGCGAGATATGGGTGGCCTAAACCATAGTCCCGATTACCCGAGCCACACGCACACATCAATTGCTCACTCTCGCTCATGCTCGGTTTGGGCGGCCCTCGACAAATTCAGCAACATACCAGACAGTATATGGTCGACAGCAGCATTGTGAAAACCCAACTTGGATAACCAACGGATACTGAGGCACAGCAATTATACTCCTATGGGACATTCCTTCAGCACCAGCCTCCAACACAACCAATTCTTTGCCCCGCCTTGCAGCACCCTGCATACCACATCAGAATCCTGTTCATGTCAACGCCATGATCTGCAGTCATCTTGCTATACGATCTGCGATGCTGTGCGTTGTGCTTGTTTGGCCCATGAATTTTACATGGCGCTTCTCGGGAGGTCTTGAGAACCACCTCCACTAACAATCATACTCAACACGACGCCTCGGCTTCCCTTCCGATGAATGTGTTTCTTTTACAGCAACGGCCCGTTGTTCTCGTTGTGTTCATTCGTTATTGTCGGGCTCACGAAATAATAATCTAGTAAGCAAGTTGCCGACAGACGAAAAAGACCACGGCGAGCTGCAAGCAAGACTCTTTCACCTTCGTTCTATGGTTCGATCCCATAAAGATTAATACCAACGCCATGCGCCCGATGGACTGGCGCCCTCGGATGGATTCTATTATTCGAGAGCATTGAAAGAAGTTTGAGCCCCATCTCCGAACATGAAAGCCTCTCAGCTCGGCATAATCAACCCTCGAGGGAGAAGTTAGACCACTCAATCAAGCACTCGATTCTTGTTCCATGCCATGGTGGTCAGCTGATGATTCATCGAGATGTCTATCTTCAAATTGGCGATCACGTTCCAAATTTGACTACGCACAGCATCTGAATGAGAATCGGACTATTGGGACTGATATTAATCGGATCATTTACAGCGGTAAGATTATACCCACTGGTTTTCCTTTCTTCGACATTGCGTCGTAAGCAGTCTCTTTTCAATATCTATATGTAGGTGAACGTTATTGTTCAGACTGGTGGACTTTAATCCTCCAGATCTGGTATTACAAAACGCAGTCAGTCCGGCTTAACGGAATTTTCCTCATTAGACTCTACGACGGCATCGCTATTTCATTCATCCTGTAACTCTCTTCGACAGGACACTTGACAGGGTCGTCTCATGATGTTTGAGGAGGCTGCCCGGGAGTGGCATTATTGTCCTACTTTTGCTCTAGGACAAAGAACTCCTGGATATGTCTTCCATGAGGGCGAAGAACAATGGCTTTCTACAAGCGGTTCCTGATACGTCGACAATGTTTTATCCCTTTCTTTTCAACACTTCCGTACACAAATTGAAATCTCAACCCTCTCTATATCCTTCACACTCATTGACACCATCGGTAAGCAAGAGCCTTCCAACACTCTACCGTTTCAGGTCCAATTGTACATTGATAAGAAATCCACTTGACTCCCTCCCAAGTCCGCGCTCTCCAGGAAGCATCCAAGACAGCTGCCTGATCCCTCGATCCCTTTTCGACCTTCCTTCAATAAGGTAAGCTCCGACATCTATGCCCACTCTTGACACTGTAACCGGTGGAGATATCTGCATAACCGCCAAGCCCGTTGCAAACTGCCTGCCCGGGTCTGAGACTAAAAAAGACATAGACAAGGACGAGGACGAGAATCGAAGTGAGAAAAAGCCGAAAGAGGATGAAAAGCGACTTACTATCGACCCTATTATTCTTGCAAGAAAATCGGACTCACATGCATCATCGTTGAAAGCGGTGGGGTACGCCACAGATGTGGGGCTTTCCCATCAAAGACTCGTACCCTCTTCTCAAACTTGGGAGAAGACGACTCTAGCTCGAATCAAAGGGGCAAAGCAGCGTCGACTCGATAATCGGCCGAACGACCTGCATGATATTATTATTTGGTACCAGAGCACTATGGATCGATTTCGACAAGAGAGAGCAAGGAGGTTAGTAAAGATAAGGGAGCAAGGGGACGAGGCGGCGAGGGCTTGGGCTTCGAAGAGGGGTGGAGGCGATGAAGTCGATGACGAGGATTAAGAGGACGAAGGGGATGAGTACGTTGGAGAACGCCTTGTTTTATGGAGAGTCGGTGTTTATTAGGGTGAGCTGTCTTTGAAAGTATCAGCTTCGTTGTATTGTCGATGGAGATTATTGATGGAAACCAGAATGGGGTAATAATCGTTGTTGATTTATCTAGACTGAGATGTGAAGATTTCGGACTGTACAATTCCTGATGCTGGAGAGGAGTAGGTTGGATTGGTAGCTGGGTTTATGGAAAGGAGAGGGTCGAATGTTCTTTGTAGAGGACAAGATACTTTATCATTGGTTGAGAGAGAGTACTTTAGTCTAGCGTACCTTAATTAACGGAAGCTAAGCGAGATCTTAGCGGCGGGTAAAATTGCCCTGCGAAATCCTCGGTTCAGAGTTTAGACGTCGAGTATGGCGAGAAGCTGAATGCGCCTCTACTCAAATAGAAAGTCGTTACTTAGGAAGGCTTCTGAAATGTCGAAATACCAGGTAGCGAGCACTGGCTGATAGCGCATCACTGCCATGGACATTCATCGCTGTCGATTCGTTCCTTACCCACCTTCAGCAATCAACGCCCTTGCCTTCTCCCACACATCCACACCCAATTCGCCCAGCAAAGGTCCGCCAAACCTTCGGCTTGCCATTGGCCGAGCGAACGGAGACATCGAGTTATGGAACCCTCTCAAAGGCGCGTGGTACCAGGAGAGCATATTCCGAGGAGGAAAAGATCGGAGCATAGAAGGATTAGTCTGGACGCAAGATCCTGAAGATGTTGACAAAAATGGCGACAAGATCGCTGGGAAGCTTAGGCTCTTCAGCATTGGGTACTCCACGGCAGTGACGGAATGGGATCTAGCTTCTGGACGGCCTGCAAGGCACTCTGCTGGCAATTATGGAGAAATCTGGTGTATGGCAGCGCAGCCGAAAGCTCACGTCTTTAAATTAGCTACAAACGGATTTGAAGAACCGACAACTGAAGAGGCGGAATCTCAAACGCAAAACATAGCTGTAGGCTGCGCAGACGGGGCTATAGTTCTGCTCAATACTACGGAAGGCGACCTACGGTTCTCGAGGATTTTGGCACGACCATCAAAGAAACGATCCCGGGTCTTAAGCATTACCTTCCAGAATCGCGACACTATCATCGCCGGACATGCGGATAGTACCATTCGTATCTACGACATCAGGAACACCCAGCAAACGAGGAACATGACACTGGGAGCGGGACCGAGAGGAGGTCCAAAGGAGACTCTTGTTTGGTCCGTAAAATGTCTGAACGACGGTACGATTGTATCAGGAGACTCGACTGGAACCTTGAGCTTCTGGGATGGCAAGAATTACAGTTTGTTACAACGCATCAAGAGCCATGACGCCGATATACTAGACATTGCAGTCAGTGCCGATGGGCAATCAATCTTCAGCGGTGGTATGGACCGGAGGACCACCTTATATCGACGAACAGGCAATGACCGCTCAGGCAAGGAACTTCGGTGGGCCAAGATGGCCCATCAACGATTTCATAAGCACGATGTGAAGGCAATGGCTACCTTCGAGACTAAGGCCTTGAGCGTCCTTGCTTCAGGAGGTTCAAACTCTACCCTATATGTCTAGAAGTGGCCCCCTAATCTATTATCAGGACTCGACACTGCACCGATCATCATACCCATCCAACAATTTGGTTGCGAATACCAACGCACTCTTTCTAATTTACCACAACAACCCAGTCTCCGGAGTGCTCCTAGGAGACGGCTTATTGTTAGCTGGTGGGACCGTGAAGTCAGCGTCTGGTCGATACCAAAGCCTCGCGCCAGTCAGGACGACACCGAGAGTCCTTCGGAGAGCGCTGGGCTAATGGGAAGAAAGCTAGTTGCAAAGATCGCACTCCAGGTAGATTTCTCCACTTGGTCGGTCGTCTTGACAGTGAATAACGTTTTCAGGGCGACGAAGCGATCATATCTGCAGACATATCTTCCGATGGCGTTATGCTCGCAGTATCTACTGTGGCTGAGTCGAAGTTCTTCCAACTAAGATCAAAGCTCGGTAACATTAAAGTCCAGAAGCTTGAAGCCTCTTTAAACATGACAGGAGCTGGTGCGAGGATGATACACATCTCGCCGGACAACAAGTGGCTGGCGACGGTCAAGACTGATAACAGCATTGAGCTTCACAGAATTATCAAAACTGATGATCCCAAAAAAGTCATCAGGTTCAACTCTCACGCAGTACATCTGCAACGATTACCTCGAGATCCTGAAAGAATGAAATCTCATCACGGCACACTGGGATATTATAGCAGATGCATCAGCCGACTCGCATTCTCAGCTGACAGCCGAATACTGGCAGTCGCAGACATTTCCGGCTTTCTCGACACCTGGGTCCTCGAAGGTCATGAAGACTTCACCCAGGAAGAAATCCAAAATCCAAAATCAATACGAAAGTCTCCTTCTTCGGACGATGAAGACAACGACGAAGACAGTGACGAACAGGGCCATGATAATGTCATCCTCGGCCAGCACTGGATTCGGAACCCTACTGCCTCTTTACTTATCAAACTGCCCGCTGCTCCTCTTATCCTATCCTTCCGACCCTCATCGACATCATCCATTCCACCAATGACAGAGAGTAATCTTGGTGTACATCCCACTCGCCACACGCCCAATCCACTCTTTCATGATCTACCGAACGGCGAGGATAGACTCTTGGTACTGACAGCAGAAAACCAAACGTACGAATTCAATGTGTTATCCGGTAAGTTATCAGACTGGTCCCGTAGGAACCCGCCATCAATTTTACCCCAAATTTTCCGAGACCTAAAGGATCGAGCTATGGGGGCCATATGGGATGTCCATGGACAGAATGAGAGGATATGGATTTATGGAGTGTCCTGGTTATGGATGTTTGATCTTTCGAGAGATTTGCCGGAAATTGAGATCCAGGAAAGTAAGGCTTTGGTTATGAATGACGTAAACGGAACAAAGCAACTCAAGCGTAAGAGAGAGCATGGATTGCAAGATGACGCGTCAAGACGCGACACAGGCGCAGGCAGTAAAATGGCAACATCCGAACTCAGCTTGGGTATTGGTCGAAAGATCCGCAAAATCAATGGAGATGACAGTGAGAACGCCAAGTCGATTACCCTCGGCCAAGATCAGGAGTTGGTGTCTGCGTCCGAAGCCGAGAATGACTACATCCTTGCCAATGAAAATGACCTTGCACTCAGGCTATTACGACGAAACGATCAATCAGAAGACAGCGACGTTGACGATGACACAGGCATCGATGCCGCGGCTTCGGGTGGCGACGACGACAAGATGGTGAAGCCTGTCGGGCACGAGAGACCATCACATTGGCATACCTTCAAATATCGACCGATCTTTGGGATCGTGCCCTTGGAAGGCGAGCCTGATGACGACGCAGGCGATGACGCGGAGGACAGACCAGCAGGTCTGGAAGTAGCTCTGGTAGAAAGACCATTGTGGGATCTGGATCTTCCGCCGCAATACTATGGTAATCAAGAGTGGGACACATAGAGTGTACATGCTTCCAACCTTTCGCATTCTATACATTATTCAACGGGTTACTTTTGGTCAATATAGGGGTTGCCACTCGTCACATACTACGAAGCTTAGCGCTATACTTGACACATCTGCGGTCTGGTTTACCGAGAGAGATATCTGCTCTGTCAGGGCCTTGGTTGCTGTCAAAGAAAACGGACTTACCACTTTGACTCACGGGTAGCTACCGCAGAGAACAATGGGCTATAGAAGGATCGAATCTGAGGTGGCCCTTCATGTTATAAAGCTTTCCTGCTGAGACATTGCACGTGAGACATCCCATTCAAGACAGAAACCTCGATAGCCACAAAATATCTACTTAAAACATCGTGATTATGTCGAGGTCATGTCGACAGGACAACCGAACGAGGCTTCCCATTTCGTGGAAAAGTATCATCATTTAAGCCATATAATTACCATATATGCAGGAGGTAGTTGTTGGATGCCGCGTAATGTACGCCACCCTAGGCCGAGACTGCTTGCGTGGCTGTTGATTGATCGCAAAGTATGTTGCTGTATCCTATCTTGTATCGAATGATTGTGGCAATGTGATGAGCATCAGCGGACAGTCACAGTATGACAGACTACCTCGGGTTGAGTCATGCTTCGGATGTACCTCGGAATCCTCTCTGCATAAGGTAGAATAGAATGCTTACGAAGCACCTGGTGCCTTCGAGGCTCCAATGACACAGAATCATAGGATCAGTTTCTGTTGGTTGTAGTAGTAGGCCGTGTACCATTGGTTTAGTGTCCGCGAATCAAGTGTCCATGTCTTTGAAGGGTCCCAAATCCCTCCGCAAGGACAGTGGCGGATGACTCAGCAGATCTCCAGCTGCTGATTGGTTAATCTAGCTTACGCAAACTGTGCATAACGCGCGTTCGAGATCCTCCCCCGCCGACCAGACTTTCGACATAATGTACTGTCGCCAGAGAAGACTTCCTTTGCAGCACCCCTCTGCACCCTTCAACGACCGTCCTCGGTCCTCAGTGACAGCATTGACAAGAGTCACAATCGATTGTGGCGGAAGCCATTCCTCGGCTGTGCAGCGACCGGCTCTGACTGCGGCGCAAAGAGTCTTGCGCAAGAAGCCTCACCAATCTATTCACTATCAGCACCAAGACCTCACTCTACTCGACGGTATCACTGGTGAAGAAGACTTTAGTGAGGTACAACTATATCAGGCGGCAGGATGGGTGACTACAATGGACCTCCTCGCAGAGCACCACCTCCACCACCTCCTCCACCGAGACGGCAGCCGCAGAGAGATTTCAATGCAACCGATTTGACAGAACGATTCGAACAGCTCTTACGGACGCAGCGGTTAAACCACCTATCGACTCGATCACGACCTGCTTCACCATCACCCAGCCGCCAGCCTTCAAATTCATCACGAACACCGTCACAGCACGATCCTCGACAGCCCTCGACAGACTCCTCACAAGTCCCACCATCATACTCTTCCTTACGAAACCTTCCCAAGATAGCCTCGCCACCTCAAGATCCTACGTCGTTGCGGTTTCGCAACCTGCTCGTTACCCTCTCTGTCAACCCGACCAAGTACGAAAATCCAGGTCTGCTGGACGAGGCATTGGCGGTCATCCCGCTGGATCGAATATACGAAGAAGCAGAAGATGAAAGTCAATTCTTGCAAGCGCAAGCAGCAAGTATCGGTCCCAGTGCGAAACCCGAATGGGGATACCAGGACTGTGTCATTCGAGCACTGCTCAGGTAAGTCGCCCTCCCGCAAAATATCCGGCACTGTCTCACAACGAGTCATCAGATGGTTCAAGAACAATTTCTTTCAATTCATCAACAATCCAGCATGTTCGATCTGCGGATCTCCCACGATAGCCGCCGGATATGCTCCTCCTACGCCTGACGAGGCCGCCAGAGGTGCTGCCCGAGTAGAGCTTTACCGATGTTCGGCAGGCGAGTGTAGAGCAGACGAACGATTTCCGCGCTTTGGGGATGTGTGGGCATTACTGCAATCAAGGCGGGGCCGTTGCGGCGAGTGGGCCAACTGTTTCACCATGTTGTGTCGGGCCGTGGGAGGTCGCGTCAGATGGGTATGGAACGCCGAGGACCATGTATGGACGGAGGTGTATTCGGAACACCAGAGAAGATGGATACATGTTGATGCATGTGAGGAAGCGTGGGACAATCCAAGGCTTTACGCCGAGGGTGAGTGATGTCTTCGCCATCTTGTTCTTGGCTTGCCTGACTTTTGCAATCAGGTTGGGACAAGAAAATGTCCTACTGTATCGCCTTTTCCATCGACGGAGCCACAGATGTGACACGACGATACGTCCGCAACGCCGCCGATCACGGCGCCGATCGCAACAGATGTCCGGAAGAGGTGCTCATGTTCATCACGAATGAAATCCGGCGTATGCGTCGGGAGAACATGTCGAAAGAAGAACGCAAGCGGCTCATTATCGAAGATGAACGGGAAGAGAAGGAATTGAGGGGATATGTAATACAAGCTCTTGCAGCCTCGATCGGCAAGATGCTGCCTCATAGTGGAACTGCTTCAGGAGGGGAGGGAATCAAAATACCGACGAGAACGAGCGGAGAACAGGAATGGATCCGCTCGAGAGGCGAGAATGGCACCAGTGGCAACCCGCCAGATCGATCGTCAAGAGAAGGTCATTGAACGCAGCTCCAACATATTTGTGTGCTCATCGCCGACCAAAGTCGCCACCTTCCCATCACCGACCAAAGTCGCCACCTTCCCATCACCGTCCAGGCCATAAAGCCTCTAAAATCTGACATTATGTCACTGATGCGCCGGCAAAAGCGTCCCCTAAATTCGACGATACCGGAGTCCTACTTACTGCTGAAGTCGCGGGTGGGCAGTCCTCGCTACATGGCGTTTTGCACTATATCCCTTGCGACCTTATTTCGGCAACTTTGTCATTCCTTGCGCTCACGCTGCGGCGCTATTGAATGTTCTATAACCCATTTGTTACAAATCATTTCATGGGGGAGTTTTGCTCTACAGGGGTCTTGGACGACTTGGGGGCGCTATTCTATATCTATCTCATGATGGCGTGGATGAGCATGTGCATGAGCATGACTTTTGGGGGTTTGAAAAAGGGCTTGATGCGATGATTGGATGGGCCTGGCGGTGGCATACACACCTTACTTCATTAGCGAACGCAATGAAAGTATTATCGTATCGTATCGTATCCTATTACTATGACTCTGTACTGCTTTAGGCCCGAAGAGGTGCTAACGATGGGAACGATTGTTTTAGCCAAGCGATTCGAACCAGCTTTCGTAGTTGACGGACATGGAATCTCAATACGTGCTAGATCATTTTAAGAACGAACCTGACAGCTTCATCATATAGCTTTGATATTTTGATTTCCAAGAGTCCCCCCCCCGCCTGGTCGGAAGAACGCTATCGCCGTCGGGAAGGTTGTCGAGACTAGCGTGGAGGTTGGAGTAGAGACGGGCTCGCTTGAGTGACCGTCTGGAGAAACCTTTGATGGGATCACCTCGTGGCTCGCAGCCGGCCGCGTCACTTTCTCTCCCGGTGTGGGTACAATATGGATATTGCTAAGAGCGACTTTTTGCCAGCTGGTTGAGCGGTAGAGAGCACCGCCTTAGTCCTAGGCTACCTAACACCGGTTCCATCAATCCGCCTTTATCGGCATCTATCATCCTCGAGAGTTGACTGTGGAGCGGAATGCCTCGAGATTTCCTTCTCGACGTTTCTCCTTACCCTTCTCTCGGAAGTCGATTGCCTCGAGATGCCGGGGCCGGGTTTGCTTCAGGGTCCGTCAATCAATCAATCAATCAATTAATTGAAGAGAAGGCGGTACTGCCTCACTGCTTCCATGGCTCTATTATCGAGGGACTCGAGATCATCTGCCAAAAGACCATTGTCAGCCTTGGATTTCACGTTGACGCATGATTGATTCACCCTCTCTCTGTGCGTAAGTCTCAATGAGCTCGATCAATAGCGGGCTTTGGGCGAGTACGCTTTGATAGAGCGACGTAGCTTCGTCACCAATGTCACCTACGTCCAGCAGGTCAAGCAGGCGCTCGAGATGGTCGACCTCCGAGTGGATTTCACGTTCCATTCCGGCTTGGTGTCGTAGTTCCGGGGCAGTGACATCTCGAATCTCCTCTACATAGTTGACGGGGAAGACACCGGTCCGGCCGCCCAGAGAGCCTTCCCACCAGTCTCGATACACTTGCCTCAAGGCGGCGATTAGGTTACCCTTGCGGAACTGAAGCTCGCCAGGCTCAGTGGAATCAAAGTCAAACAGTGCACGAACGCGTGTGACCGTAAGCGGGGTCCGCTCGATAGTTCTGGCCGAAGTGTCTTATGCCATGTCTGTCGCCAAACTGAGCAGTTCCGCCTTTCGATCGTTGAGCATTCCCTTCTTTCGACCGTCGAGCAGCCGCATCCTCGTGCCCAAGCTGGAAGGTCGAGTATCCTTCAGCTTGGCGAGTGCGATCAATGCATGTGTAATCACGTCTTGATCATGAACATGAGGTAGTAAGACAATCAACATCTGGAGACTCAGATGCGTATTCAACATAGCTTGATGTATCACGCGTTCGGCAATTGGAAGATCTCTTCCTCTTTCCGGCGAAGTCGGTAGCATCCTGCGCAGAATGTGGTCTCCAATGTTTTCGTTAGCAGCTGCTGCCACGAACATCTCTTCTGTCAGGAAATTTGACGATCTGCTCAAGAACAAGGATTCGATTAGAGACAGTGCATCCCAATCGCTGGCTGCGACTACGACGCGGAAAAATTCTTGTTCAAAGTTCTCGCCAACACTTAGCCATCGATTCACGAAACTAGATAGTTTGTCGTCGTTCAAAGGGTCCTGTGGCTTGCGGTATTGTACTTCGCAGAACCTCCACTCCGAACCTCCGTCCAGATCTTCAAGCCAAGCTGGATCTAACGCGGTCTGTTCATATGAGGGTCTGCTATCATGCCAATCTACATCAACGTCAGTTTCGGTTGCTACTAGTTTGCATGAGGTGCTCGGAGGATCTTCGAACTCCAAAACGCAAAGCTGCTCGTCATTTGTGAGAAGGCGTTCTTGATCATCTATGTCGTCAATCGTTTCGCTGGACCTGGCGTCTAACCAAGCCAAAGACATCAAAGCAAGTGATTTCATGTGCTGCGAAACATGGATCTGCAAGGCCTCCTGAGCATCATTCGTGCCGAGGACAGTGTGCCGCTGGGCCAAATCTTCAGAAAACGCACAACAGAGCGGGCAAATTTCGAACACCTGGCTGTCTGATCGTGATTTCATATGAGCAAGGGACGACAGCTGTGAAGGTGCGAAAGTATCAGAGTGGAGCTGTGTCATATGTTGGACATACAAATCTGGATCCTCGAAAGTCTGAGTTCCATGGACCGGCGCAGCGCAAGTCCATAAGGGCTTCAGATGATTCAGCTGCATATGTTCAGTCCATTCATTAAAGGTGCGGTATACATCCTGTGGTCTTGCGCATCCCGGAAAAACACAAATGTATGGTTCTAGGTCTCTCATGATATGGTGTCTGTGCAATAGAGTGGCAGTTAGGGGCGCTCTGAGCAGTACGCGGTGAATGCAGAACTTACTTCCAGTACTTTCCCCGTGCTTCTTTCGCTGGGCACACAATGCAACAATACGGACATTCGAAAACGTCGTTCCTACCAACGTGAGGTGCTCGTGGGAAGCTGAGCGTAGCTGCCTGTGTAGGGCTACCTGACAGAACCGTTGAAGCCTTCGAGGACGTGGGTTTCGAGGGCATTTTAAAGCGCTCTGGATCCAGCAACGAGGCAGATGTGTGAGATGGAAGCCGTTCAGTCGGCTCTAACCGCTGGAGATTAGGCTCGGACATCGCTGGTAGAGCTATCGACTTTCCTGGAAGCGCTGGCGCCGGCACCCGTCCGCTTAGACCAGGTCGTTGCAAAGTAGGCAAATGCTGCTTGAGTGGATAAGGCCTTGCTAGTTTTTGTTGGTGTTTCCGGCGGTACGCGAAGCGATTCCTCCGTCTTGCTATAGACTGAGCCAATCGATTACGAATTGTTTCGTCCGCGTCTGGAAATCTGTGATCGACTACGAGACTCGCTATATTCGCGAATTGTGCTGTTAGGTCATTGCCGTCTTCGTCTCTATCAATATATCTGTCTGCCTTTAGATCACGGTGAAGCGATCCAGATTGCCGGATGGAAGCCGATAGTCTAATCAGGCGGCTAATAACATCTTCCACCTCCGACCTTGCTGCTGCGATATCCTTACGATCTGACCCATCAAGTCCTGACGAGGACGAGGACGATGATGAAGAGGGTATGAAAAGTGATGACTCCGACAAGGCGGGCGAGAGATCGCTGGGTGACGTATAACGAGAATGCGGAGGTGCACCATGGCTCGTTGTGTTTTTGCCATCTGGAAATCTCACAGTGCGCTCTGCATCGTTTTTGCGACAGCTTGGGGATGAGCCATCTTCTGATAAAGGTCGGCCTGCTCCAATTACTGGCATGGCGTCAGAAAACGGACGAATGTACAGTTAACCGGAGAAGGCTGTTACCATGGGCCAGGTTTGCGCACAATGCTTCCATTAGCTGGACGATCAATTTGTAGGCGATCGAATGATCTCTAAGTCTGTGTTCGACCGAAGCGTGACCCTCCGCGAATACGCCAAGATTTGAGGTCCATATGTTGAAACGAACCAATTGGTCTTCAGCCCCTATTCCATCCCTGTCGTCAATTGACATGGAAATGATTCAACACGTAGGGAGTGCACGTAGGGAGTGCCAAGACATTGAGACAGTATCCCCCTGCGTGCTTCTTGTGCTACATTGTGAAGGCCCCTTTCTGGAATGATAAAGGATAAAGGACAAAGGATATGTTGGGTGTACCTACAAGACTCGTGGTCGAATGGCGTAGCATTGCAGTTTACCGCATCTGTTGTTGACTGGAATTGGCTAAAGAGATCTATGCAAGTAGCTGCATAAGCAACAATAGTCGAGCTTTCCATGGGGGCACTCTGATGCAATCATTAAAACTTAACATGAACAATCATGGCGGAGAGCCTCTGCATCTATCCGAGGATTATAGAAGCCCACTACTTTACCTTGACCACGTACTGAGGTACGTAAAGTACCTAGTCAGGCATTACGTCTCGCCAAGCTCACTAGACCACAGGGTCTCCCGTTACTAAGCTTGACTCAGTTAGAATTACTCTAGCGTCAAGACTGGTTGTGATGGCGTTCACGCTGACACGGTCAACAACATCTCCACATATATATACACAATCACTCGACCATTACTGCCAAGTAACGGCCTTCTTGGTACTTGTCTCTCAAGGGATGCAATATGCCTCCCGGGAATACGGACAATATATTATTACTCACAATCATCGTCCCAGCCTTCTTGGATCTTGCAGCTTTCTACACAAGTGATCACAAGGATGCAATAGCCGCCCGTGCGGATGTTGGTCTTAGGGAACCATTTTTCACTAAGTTGCACGATGAGTTACAAAGGCTCAACGACGCCCTGTCAACATGGTCCCAGACCATGCGCGTCCCTGAGCCAATCTTAGGACGTGTTTTGGAGCTCTTTGAGAGCCGGTTCGTGAGCAGAGTGCAGATGAGGCAGGTATGAGGGGAAAGACTTTGAACTGATCAAGTGTCTACCCGACTCTGATCTTTATAGCGTGATACATCTCCTCGGTCTGATACGTCACGCGACGAGAGAGATGGTGCGGGCACCGTCAAGTACTTCAGATTACGGATGCTCCGCGAGCAGCTCCAAAAGAGCCAAGGCTCTGGAATCAGCTTAGACATAATCGACTTGCGACGAGTAATACTGTTCAAAGAAGGCCGGCCCGAGTATCGTAAACTTATGATTAGCCGAATCGCCGACTTTAATGGAGAGCTCGAGAAAATTACAAAGGCTAGACGAACCGTCAAGACTACTACGAAAGGGCATCCAACGGACTCGTATGGTACGAGCAATACGCGATCAAAGTTGCCATCCTCGAAAACTAGGGAGCATGCCGATCTCTTATACAGACTGCTCACGCTACAGTTCAAGTGTGAGTGCCAGTATGAGCACTCCACCATCAAACTTCGACTCGGTACCCACCGTAGCGATGCAGAAGAAGCCCACTTCGATATATTGTTTTGCGCAGTGACTGAATCTTCACTCAAGTGGCAGCAGGCTGAAGCCAAAATTATCATTAGTGAAGGGTAGGTTTCGATTCTACTCGTATGAACAATCACAAAGCTGCCGCGGTTCTTGTTACATCAATTCTTATAATCCATTTTTCTTTAAATGAGATTCACCCATTATTGGAAAACAGATATACAAACGTTGATCGTAATCTATGGATGGGCGGATCGCGTAGTCGTTTATCGTTTATCCGAATAATGTTACAACATCTCATTATATCGGCTTGTCAATGTGGAAATAGGCCTTGTGTTAGTACTTGATAGAAGATTTGGAATTTGTTTCGGCATTTGATAGACACCGGCAGGCCTATCTGTTCATTCATGTTGTCGGATTGGGTGTAAAGATGACAAAAATGGTGCCATCACGTGGAATAAGACGGAGAGCTTACTGAAATTCTACTAGGCGGCCTTTGCTTCACCAGGAGAATAGATTAAAGTCGAGCCAACCTCTCAAAAAGCGTGTCGAGTGGCACAGCGATAGCATGAATCCGAGGAGAACAGTAGCAAGGCAACAGCGGTGGGTGCTAGAGGGTATCTGCGAACTAATCCGGACAGCAGCCCAGGTAAATTCTCTGCGCTTAAACTTACTTATCGACAATGATATATTCTACTACTTGACAGCCAGCCCAAGCTTGGAACGTGACTCTGTTCAACGATTTGTGTCCTTGGGAGTCTTTCTGGGAGGCCACTCGCGGTCTCAGAAGAACCCAGTGACACGAACTGGACGGCTGATTCTCATGGTCGTCTTGGCTAACGCCTTCCTCCATCTATGCGAAGGACCCTGGATTTCCGAGGACTTGACGAAGTCGAGTATCTATCTCTCTCTAATCAACGATCGCGCCTCCCCGAATTTGGCGAGACTATATCTGTCTACTCAGTGTATATCTCTCAAGGATAGGAAATGCCACCAGAAGGTTGACGGTACGTGCATTCCGAAATTTGGAAATTCCAGGCTTGCCAGCTGGTATTTTGAGGGATTTGTAACTCCACATGAAGATTTCCAAGGCATTGGAGCCTAGTTCTCTTCGGCAATTCTCGGGTGTAATAATATTTTGTAGAATGTAGTTCCACGCTCTATTTCTTGCGATTCTCCAAGGTCCTTCATTTCGCCTAGCTTTTCGAATATAGGAGATTTGTTGCTCCATAACTATTCAGCCAATTTCTTCACTCTCTACTAGCTACTTGGCCCATACAGCTACTTTCCTCTCTCTTTTCGAAATGGATTTCTGCCCCTTTGGCGGCAATGTACCATTTGAAATAGCAAGGCTAACCATAGTCACATGAAGAGGTAACTGCTAGCTTGCAAATCCACCCGTATCCTAGCATCCTTTCATTAGGCATCCTATTGCTCGAAGTTGAATTAGGTCGACCACTCGAATCGGAACGGTCACAAGACCATCCGAACAACCAGGGAGTGTTCAACGTGATATCAGATCTTCCAGAAGCGGGCAGGATGCTTGAAGAATGCGAATACGACACCTCAACCGGGTTCGTAGAAGCTGTTCAAGCTTGCTTAGACGAGTCGACCTTCAGAGAAGTGAGTGTATCTTGAGCAGCTATTACCATCCAAAGGTGTTTGATACTAGCCTTGGAAGTGATAGAATAGCCTCGAAATATACCACTGACTGGATGACTATTCAGGAACACCATCGAAATGCTGGATTTGACGACATAATGTTCCGGAAAAAGATATACCTTGGTGTTGTAAAGCCCTTGGAAGACGAACTCCAAGCCACCTCTGGGCTCTCGGTCGAAGACCTAGATAACCTCCGTTCTACTGATCATCTCTTTAGGAGAATCATCGATTCACAACGTCGCAATGCATCCATTTCCTCTTCGCCAGTAGTCACGCTTCCTCCAAAAATTAGTGTGAGACCGCCTCAACTATTTGGAAAGTCGAGCACTGGGACTCATGAACAGGAACCCGTCAAGGTCTGTCTCTATGACGAACACTACACAACGGGTATCGCCACCCTAAGAGTGAGGCAGCGACCATGCAAAGTTGGTACCAAGGCTTACTTGGATTGCAGCTCGCAAGGCGCTGATGGCTGGTTCGATAATCTCAATAAACGGGTCAATATTCTGGTCGAAGCAAGTGAAGCAATCAGTGAAGGCCAAGCCTTGGGATACGAAGGAGTCTTCTCCCGTGCTGGCAATATACGCATTGCTGTTTTGGATACTGGAATTACCCTTCCAGAAACTTTAGCTTGGGCTTATGAAGATCGGCTTAAGGATGTCAAGGATTTTATCATGCATGAACCAGATGCTGCTGGTAATATATTCCACGCCGCAGTCGGCGATTATGACGGCCATGGAACCCATGCGGCAGCTCTACTGCTTCGGACAGCTCCTAATGCTGACGTCTACGTGGGACGAGTCGTAAGGGATAGGCATGAGCTTCAGGGTAACAGCATGTTAGCTGAAGTAATTCATCAACGAATTGCTGACGCGATCATGTAAGCACAATTCTTTTGTTCTGGTCGAGTCCTATTGTCTTTCTGATGATGTTGAAAACAGCTGACTTTGGAAAATACACAGCTATGCAGCGACCGTATGGGAAGTCGACATCATTAGCTTATCAATGGGCTTTGAACAGTCGATTTCCGTCATTGAAAATGCCATCAGAATAGCCGAGAGCAAAAAAATTGTGATGCTTGCGGCCGCTTCGAACAGTGGAGGTAACAGCGGTATAGCTTGGCCAGCTAGATCGGACCATTTCATATGTGTGTACGCTACAGATAGCTTCGGTAATAGGTGCGAATTCACACCTACCGAAAACCCACACTCCGACAACTTTGCATTTCTGGGTAAGCAAAACTTCCGAACTCGGCGATTATATCCTTTCAATGACCGTCTGTGGCCGATCAGGGCAAGCCGTAAAGTCCAGCTGGCCTCCTCACCTGGGCCAAGGCGACGAGGTGCGGAAATCCGGCACATCCACCGCAACACCAATCGCAGCCTCGATTGGGGCCACCGTGCTCGCATATATCAAATCATCCTTATCACGACGCGCCCAACCTCTTCTGGCAGCCGACGCAGCGATATTCAGCAGGTTGCGGACCACGGCCGGGATGAAGACTGTCTTTCGACGTATGGTGGAAAAGAGGGGAGGATACGATTACGTTGTGCCGTGGAAGTTTCTCGATGCTCGTCCGCAAGGGCTGATGAGCGCTACGGTCTGCGACATCATTCTGCAGGACCTGCGGACACAGACCTGATGATGCCGTACGTGTGTACGTCGCTTTTCGGAAATGTAAGCGTACATCAGGATGTGCTTTCTATGTTTCGAGCAGGTGCCCTAGTCACTTAATATCGCTATGTGGGGGAAAATATGAAGTGCGAATAAGGTTCTTGTACTCGAACTGAAACCGAATGTATAAGTTCTATTACTTTACTTGCAACCTTTCAAATGATAAAAGATATCTTAAGTAGAATCTCTTTCTTTAAGTAAGGTTTAAATTAGGGATAAGTGTAACTTTTATTATATGAAGAATTTTAAAGTCTTATATATAAGCTAACTTTAAGACTATCTATATCTCTTTTAAAAGATAAAGGAATTTAAATCTTTTAATAAACTAAATTTAAGTAAGTTATAACTTTATAGTAGTTAACCTTAAAGCTATATTAGTATTATATTAAAAATATATTATTTTAAGTTAAAGGAGAATAGTTATATATATATTATAAATAGTTATTATATACTAGTATCTTATCTATAGCTTATATCTATTACTTAATAAAACTAGATAGTAGATTTCAGGTTTCTAAATCTAGTCGTTTAATTTCTATGTATTATAGATTATTTGGACTATTACCTTACCGGGCGGAGACGGAAGCCTTCCGCAGGCCAAATATTAGCCTTGCACCCTTGCAAGAGACTTCTTCTCTACTAACAAATCAACAATACATACAAATCTAGTCAGAGTACTCAGTCAGAGCTAGTTCCTTGAGACTATGCCTGCACGTCCATGACTTCCTCGACCAAAACGTACTTCTTAGCCCCAAATTTCGACTTCCCCCCTCCCCCCAGCGGGCTCATTGATCTCGGAAGCATCATCACCGACCCCAAAAAACCAGATCGCTCTCTCAACAAAGGTGAGCTTGTATCAATCCCGGCACATGCAATCTTCACGACGACAAAAACCGATTGGACAGCGTCCCGAAGCCAGCTTCACGCTGTAGATGGCGGCATCTGGACCAGCTTCCTGCAGACGATAATCGGCCTTAGTGCAGAAGTCGATGTCAGCCGAAGTAAGGGCAAGGACGAGGTCTACAGATGTAAGGTCCTAGAGACGCAATACTTCCAGCCGGACGACGCGTGCATCCTCGCCAACTTGCAAAACCCGCGGGTGCAGGACTATGTCAAGACGGGCTGGCCGGTCAAGAAATCTGTCTATTTGATTACAGGCCTCAAGATTGCGCGAGGCGTGAGTGCAGAGACTGAGGTTAGCGAGGAGTATGGTGTGGGAGGGAAGGTGGGCGTAGATGCCACCGCGTTTACGGGCGGGGTACCCGTCTCTGGGGGCCCGAAGGGAAAATGGAGTTCGAAGAGTAGCGAGGGGATTGGGTTCGGTGGGTCGGAGGATTTTGTGTTTGCCTTCCGACTTATCAAGATCAAGCCGAAGAAGGAAGCATGCCTCAAGGAGGGGGATTACAACAAAGCCGCATTATATGATTTAGGCACGGATGTTGAAGGTGATGTGGACGTGGCTAAGGTCTTGCTTGAAGATTGGGAGATCGAACCGCTTGATCAGGTGACGGGCATGAAAATGAGTAGCATGGTGGATGAGGATGGTGAAACTTGTAAAGTCTTCTGCAGCTGATTAGCTATGAAGATTAGAGGACGAGTCAGAAAAGGTAGGATTTGGGTTGTCGTCCGATTTATCTAACTCTAGGGTTTGCGAAAGAGTAGGAAGAATAGGGGTATTCGCTTCTCTAAATATGTTATATATACTTTACAACGCTAGTCTATATACCCCTTATTAGCTCTAGAAAATAGATATATAACGCTCTTATAAAGTACTATATACTTAGATTAGAATTTTAGTATTAAATTACTAAGACTTAAGTAAGATATAATACTTGAATTTAAAGTACTAATCTAATATAATTACTTAGTCTATCTCTTTAAAAAATAAAGATTAACTCTTTTATTATACTATTTACTTTTAACTTTTAAGAACTAGTCTTCTAGTCTAGTTCCTAATAATTAATTAATAATATATCTAAAGAAATATATTTTATATAAGATATAATATTATTAGTTAAGTTAGTTTTTAACTAGAAGTTAATAAGAGGGAGATTAATAATATTAATAAAAGGGAATATAATTACTAATAATACTACTCTTTACTTTAAAAGATAATTACCTTTCTTATTCTTATAAAACTTAGAGATTATATATCTTATCTTTTCTAACTATTCTACCTCTAGATTATAATATAACTAAGTAGGCTTACTTTAGTATTATAAGTTACCTAGATATAAGGGGTTTTCTTAAGTACTAGAACTATAATAAAAGGCTTATACTTAGTTTTAACTAAATTAGTTCTATTTAGAACTGAATTTATAATTATTATATAATACTAAACTTCTATAAGTATTAAGCTAGTTATAAGTAGCTTAGTAAGTCGAGTTAATACTTAAAATTACCTCTAAGTACTAAAAATTAGTTAGTCTATATACTTATTATATAAGTCTAATAATAGTAGACTAGCTACTTAGTAGCTAAATAATAATGTATTATAAATAGATATCTATTAGCTATATACTATTAGAAATGAGCCCTTCTGCCAAGACAATAAGCGAGTGGCTATGTCTACAAGGTCTTGTTGTCTTGTTATCTTGTTCCTAGACACCTTTTCACCTTTTCAGCCATGTAGAATAGCCAAATCATCCATCATACCCCTGAGACCGTTTAAAATGTGCTCGTGTAATAAACATCCGTCTACGAAGATGATATATCTCAGGACATCCATTCTACATGAGACGACATATTACTAAGCGCAAAGCATATGACTGATTTCATGAGTACGTCTACCAAGTCTATTTATAAAGCGGGGGTAATCCCTTACGCTACTACGGGACTGTCGGGAGTAGTTGCGCGACCACTATGAGCGGAATCCTTGAACAGGCTGTATGGGCTACCGAAGAATAGGGTTGTTGAGGATTCTGAGGGCGGGACAGGACTGATGGATCGTTGTCGAAGAGTTTTTCGAGTGTCTGATTAGGGGTACGGCTCTGGACAGACCCCGCATGACTAACGAGAGACCCCTTGGAAAGACCCCTTGAATGATGTGCGCAATGCACACGCGATATACATAGATCTACGTAGCAATGGAGGTATCAATTGATGTATCTACTATGCTTGTTCCGCATGTGATTGCTGTCGCTGTTACTCACTGTCGCTGTTACGGGGGACTGATGTTGACTTGGCGCTGTGGCGCTCCAAATATTCTGCTACTTTGAGGTATTCCGGCATCATTACCTACCACATTCATTGACATCTTTGGTAGCATCATCAGTACGAGATATTTGCTACATACAGCTATTATTAGTCTTTAAAGTACGACTTCGTAATCATAATAGAACAGTAGCGACCTCCTTTTTATTGGCTACCTTAGTCAGCTAAAATTATGCTTACTAATCAAAATTACTAAGCACCATCTTTAGGTGGACCAATAATAGGAAGGGGTCTGTCGTTAAGGGGTCTCTCGTTAGCCACACGGGGTCTCTCCTGAGCCGTACCCCTGATTAGGCGCGCGAGTCGCCTGTATACCGATATAGAGCTTCACCATTGATGCTGAGGTTCCACCTCTCACCTCATGCTTCACAGCCACGTCAGAAGGAATAGAACACTTCTTCAAAGAGCTCATTACATGTTCACACATGGATATCTGAGGTAGGTCGTCCACCTCTGACTCCCCAATGCAGCGGCTACGAGATGAGGAAGAGGGTTTCCTCCATTCGTTGGGATGTTTCGTTTCGCCAATATGTTGTAGAGCCTCATTCCTCAAATCCTTCGCCTGCTCAGCCTCGCTCAGACCGAAAGGTACGTGGTACGGGTATACCTTTCCTAATAACTGCTATGTCCCGTGTCTTTGAAACAGTTGACATCGTCCTATTGCCTTGCCACGAATGAAACTATCTCTGTTGGGAGTTGTATAAAGAAATTTCAAGTCTCTTTCTACAATCAGCTCTCTCCTGCAAGATCTCCGCTCAATATAATTTGATCACCTTGAGCAGTCATGCAGGTCCAGCACATTCTTCGATCCACTTTGGTGTTTATTGCCCTGTCGGGCAGTCATCTACTCATCTCAGCTTCCCCTCTTGAGCCAAGACAGCAAAGCCACAACTGCACCGATATCCACGCAGTCTTTGACAGTCGTTGCTGGGCAGAACTTGGGATGGTCGACTTCCTGAACCATCCCAAGACAGGGTGGAACGCAACCACTAAATCATGTGACACGAGCGCTGACGGCGTCAACTGCTGCGTGCCTAATGAGAACTGGTCAAACTGCTTCATGCGCCTAGCATTAGGCTCACCCGGTCACGACTGTTCCCAGATCGACGGCCGATTTTGCAATTTCCAGCTTCCTGCAGCCGGGCAGGTCGACCCCGCCCTCCAACCCAAGTATCAATACACTCTGAAAGCCATCTATGGTAAGAACCCCCTTCAGGACCGTTTGTGCGGATATACCTAACGTCTAGACAATCCAGCAATCAACGACCTCTTCACGACGTGGTATACGGCGTCCGGAACCGCCTCCAATCAGGCATCCTTCATCGTCCAGCCCATAATCACCGAGATCGACCCCCAAGAGAAAACCAAGCTCTCCGTATCCGCCCTCCTATCCGCCACCATCGCCGCCCTCCCCTACCTCACCACCCCGTACATGGCGAACGTCCCCGCCCTCTCGCCCATCGCCCAAATAACCAGCCAAGCACTCCGAAACAGCTTGCAAGAGGCCCCCGCCGTATCCAAAGCACTCTGGCCCCCAAGCACGACCAACACAAAACAGACCCCCATGGGCGCCCTAACCCCCATGGGTGATCTAACCTCCACCCTCGCCAACCAATCTAACCAAGTCGCCGCAACCCTGAACGCCGGCCTCAACCTCATAATGAGCGACATGCCCACCTTCATCGCCTTCGCCTCCTCGGGCGCTTACACGGACTCCACTCCCCTCTCTCTTCCCCCCCAAGTGCCAGGCATGGACTACGCGCTACGAACGTACATCGCCTCCTCCGCCCTCAGCGCCAACGGCTACATCGCCCAAGTTACCAACCATTCAGCCACCCAGCACCAAAGTACCTGGACCGACAACAGCACCGGTCTCAGCTTCAGCATCGGCTTGGAAGGTACAGGTGCCAAAAGTGCACTCACTGATGTTCTCAACAACAAATGGACGACGAAGGAGGCGCTGTTTGCGGGGCCATATGCGTGTGCGGAGGCGAGGAGATTTGATGCGGGGGATGTGGTCAACTTTAATGCGACGGGCTGGTTGGATCTGGCGTGTGTGTCGCGGTTGATGGAGTGTAAGCGGAGTGGAGATGGGAGTGTTGGTGGGAACATCGAAGACTGTCCTGGAAGGTGGGCGGCGCTTTCTGGGTAACATGATGGTTTGTGGGGATGGATAAAGATTATATTTTCGATTTGTGGTTTGGTATTGAGAGGTGTAGGGAGAGACCAGGGTGTTTGTATTTAAATTTCACGGCGCTGTCACAATCCGCTGAGTTATACGCTCGTTATCCGATCTTAACCCCATCCTATATCTGCGATATACCTCCCTCCCTTAACAGTCCCCCATGCCTGAACTCAATTCAACAAACCCATCTGCTTTCTACCTCCCACCCAACCCCATCGTATCTTCTGATCTAACCCTCCCTAAAAACATATGCGGATGTTTGATAAAAGCTACTAATATCTACACCCCTCACCCCTCACCGCAGATATAAATATCTATATGCGTGAGAGACGAAAAGGTCGTTTACAGAGCTCCCTACCTTGAAAATGGGTCGCTGCTGAACCTTTGATAAACTTATAAAGCTGCGGATAATGCCAGTCACGGCATTCCTCTAAGCACAGCTCGGACGCGTTAGCAGTATCCCACGCTCAGAAATATCTACTATGATAGTTAGCATCACCCCAAGCCGGCCAGTCATCACAAGCAATACGTACTTCCCCTCTCTCCTCACTTCTAGTCACCCGATCCCAACCTCCATACCTATACACCGAATTAAAATCCCCACGAGCACAGCAAAAATGGGTAATTATCATCCCTATCAACAAAGATTGTTGTATATCTAAAGATCCGCCTTACGATATGACAATTCATCTACTATTCTATAAAATATACGGAGAACATAATATAATATCGGACTGTCGGTATGTATGTAGACTTCTATCTAATACGATCGATGGGGGGATATATCGGGTAGGTAATAAATAGAAACGTCATCCCAGATATCTATAGAGGTTTAAACGATACAGCCACATGTCAGATCTGCCAGCGGCGTCAAGGGACGAGATAGATAGGGACTATCCGCATTATCTATTAAAGCTAGCATGCATGCGTATATCTATATCCTAGAATAGGCCTGATTGGTATCGCGATGGAATTTAATGTCTTTATGTTGTGATTGATTGGAATGGGTATGGGTATGCAGCTTCAGGATACTTACTTTGTTCGGTGAGTTGTTCTGGTGCGTTGCTGGTGGTTGAGAGCTTGATGCTTGCGGTGGATGGAGTTACTGGATATGAAAGGAAGGTGTTGGTGAGTGTGAGGGTTGGTATTGTGGTGGTGTTGTTGGGGGGGTGGTGAGGGACTACGTTTTCTAAGATGTGGGATGTGATTATTTATGGATGCTGTTGCTTCCGTAAGAGATGCCGAGGCTGCGAATAGTGAAGTAAAGCTAAAATCATTCATGACAATAGGTGATCGTGCATGAGAATAGATGCGTGTTGCCTTTGAGTGAAGTGTGGAAAGGGTCCTGAATAGACACAATAGACGTTCGACACCACAATAGCGGTAGGGGAGTGAACACTAATTTTCTTCTGCTCTTGACATCCAGCTGCTCGATCTGCCCGACATCTTTCCGACATCTCCTTCCTGCCTGAAACTTGAACCCTTTACAGACGGTCTCCTTTGATGAGACGATATTGCTCCATCATTGCTTCAAGACATATACTTCGTTATCCCACCATCACGCATCACTAGCCACACAAAACAGCACAACACATCGCTATCTCTTACCCACTTACCTGATTCAGCCAAGGCTTCGATCTTCATCACACTTCTCCACCCCTTCACATCACAATGTCCCATCACAGCCAATACGCCCCCACCATATCGGACAGGGTACCAATGACAGAAACCGAAGCGAAGGAGATGATAAAGCGACGTTCCGAACTCAAAGCGCAACTCAGACCTCTCTTGAAGATTGAACAGGCTGCTTACAAGCAGGCCGTAGTTGATCTCGAAGAAGGAGAGCTGTTCGATCCGGAGTATATATATATACAAGGACCATCTAAGGCCGCGGAGTCAGTTTCGGAGTCAACAGGCTCGTGGAGATCCAAGGTATGTTATCATAGACTCAACACATGTTATTGGTTGATTGATGAACGCTTTGCAGATCTCGGTGTACAAAGATGCTGGGAGTTTCTCGTCCATGAAGCGGAAGGCGAATGACGAAGTGGATGTACCTTACGCGAAGAGACAGGTAAGTACCGTCTTTCTGAAGTTATGCCAGGTAGTGATACAGTCATTCCTTAAACATATTGACACGGCTTCGCGGAATTGACGGTGGCTGATTCGATTGAGTAGCAAAAAGCCTCGTTTCACATGGCCCCAGACAAACGCTTCCAAGACGAGCATGAAGAAGATCTCGGTGCGGTTGGCGAGGGTCCTGCTGTACATGGCAAAGATCCTTTCGAAAAGACCATGATCGATGTCAGACGACTTCAATCGCCAAGGGAGCGTAACATCAGGAAGCCAGTGAATAGAATCATAAAAGACAAGAAGCGTCCCAGCGGTTTCCTTGAACGGTCGGTACTAGAAGATAAGCATGTAGGTCATCACGTAACGAGGCTCTGCATATTCAGAATTAACGAGCTTGTCAGGCCATGAATGGTAAGGTCACGCTTGGACGAGGAGAGCCCGACTTGGCTTTGAAGAAGAAGCCAGTCAACACTGAAGGACAATCAGATAAGATTTCCGAGGCCTTGAAGCCAGCACGGCCTTCAGTGGTACGTATGCCATCTTATTCCTTGGTCTCAGCTGGTTAAAGGACATGAAGCAGCCTTCCTTGGGACCACAAGTAGCACCGAAACCGCCAGTCGGAGCAGAGAGCGCATTTAATCAGATGAGTGAACGCAATAAGGTAGCTCTCCAAAATCAGAAGATTCAGGATGCTGCGAGTCGGAAGCTTCGAACCGAGAAAGAGAAGGAAGGTCAGAAGATCCAGGATGCTGCGAACCGGAAACTTCGCATCGAGAAGGAGAGGGAGAATCAAAAGATCCAGGATGCCGAGAACCGGAAGCTTCGAATTGATAAAGAGAAGGATGTTCGATCTGACAAGAACGGAAGTAAAGAATTACGCCATGCGGTCGACAAGCGGCGAAGTACGGCTTTGCCAAAGACATTTAAATCGGCAATGCCCCTGGCTCAGTGTATGAGAGGAAATGATTGTACACCACATTGGCAAAGGTCTTTCTCTACCGGGCCTCCTAAGTCGACTGCTTCAAGGCCGGCGACGGAACTGGTTCGGAAGGGCATCGGTGAGAACATGGTGGTAGGCAAAGTCGAGCCAATTGACAGAAAGAGAAAGGCCGAAGAAGGCCTAGAAGGCTCGACGGCTAAGATGGCAAAGGGAAACATAGGCCCATATACGAACCCTCGGCCGGCGGGCTCAAAGCGAGCCATTGCTCCCGCCCAGAATCTTATCAATCATGAAGCTATTTTCGGAAAAGGCTCCAGACCCAGAGTAAGTTCGGTCAATTTGGACTTGTCGATTAGCTGACTGACTCGTCTATGCAGAGGCCGGATATTCAGCGCGTACGTGTGCTTACTTGACGAGACTAGCAGCCTCGACCAGTCGCTCCAAGCGAGCACACAGTGGATACGCAGGAAAGAGATGGAATAGAACACGGACCATCAGTGTGTCTGGAAAGTACTGCAGTGTAGATCGGAGGATGAAGCAGGTTCAGACCATCCGAGGGAGAAAGTCAGCGTCGGTAAGCTGTACTGATTCGACACAATATGGAGAGCCTACTTCGCGATTGCTCCCCACCAGTATTGGTTAGAAAGAGTAGGAACCGCAGATCGTTACGAAGCTATCGCGAACGAAGTTTTTGAAAAATTGAAAGAGGTAGCTGACAGGGGTCCTGATTCTGACTAGGAGAATCTGCTTCTTGATCGTTGGTAGCTAGAGAAAACGATCTCTAAAGAGTACAAGGAGGGGTGTGTTTGATTCCTAAACAGTGCTTGTTGAGTCTTTGAGCGCATAATTGAGAGTGCTTGTCCTTAAAGCTGTGTTCGAGGAAGAACAACCGGTTTCTTCCTTCAAGGACGTTATGGCCTGATTATGAGAATCCATCGAATAGGGAAAAGAATAAAATAAATAGATCAACCTATGACTTGGTTGCTCGCGCGAATAGGGTAGAAAAGCTAGAGTAAGCCGTACCGGATTTGAGGAGGACAGACTGACCTTACTCTACAACATAGGAGCTCTTCAATTTGAGTATATCAGAGCATCTTGATAGAACACCGGCGTTACGTCTCACGGATTGAACTTCCAAGCTTCTATTTCCACAGGAAGCGGTCAGATTGTTAATAAGTTACTAATGCCCGAACACCCGATGTAATATTCGCAATGGCAGCATTGGGCACCATCCACTCGAAGAACCTTTCAGGGTTCCCAATGGCATAGTGCTTCAAATTGAGGCAAAGCTGGAAAAATAGCATAGGACCGAAAGCAATGTCAAGGAAAACACTGTCTCGGCAACGATAGGATAGTCAGGTATCGAAAGAAAAGTGGACTTATCAGCCCTTATGGCTGAAGACTTACAGCCCACCAAGTATGAGCTCTTCGTCATAGTTATGCGTGGAGCTGCTAGGTCGGTTCTCCTGACCCTTTCCGGCGTTGCTTTCTCGCTAAAGCTGAAATTTTTTAGTTATTTTAACGGCAGTCACACGACTCTGTGGAATTAATGAGCAATGATGGGGATGAAACGATGAATGTATCAACCCCATAAGTAGAATATCGTCGATATGTTCAGAGACCACGGTCAGCTCTTCCTCGAACCTGTGTCTTGAACAGACTAGAAATTCCAATGTGTTCCTCATTCCTAACCAGACTCCCGGGAGGTTGCGATGAAGAGTGGCCTATAGTATTATCTTTCGAGATATTCCAATGATATTGTCCCCACGCATGGGAAGAGTAAGAGAAAAGACGAAAGGTGCAGCTACGACAAGTATGACCATAATGCGCGAGACGATATCTGTTGAGCAACGGAGGTCCTGGAGATAGATACACAGACACCATCTCCTAATATAGTGTATGGTGGTCAAAGATATGGTCAAATCTCGATTGATCCGTGGTTGTAATTGACCAGTCACGTGACTCCGTGTCTAGAATACCCCGCTATGTCGCTAGTCGCGTCCGCTCAACCAAGACAATACTGTAATCTCATCCAACTCATCGTGTATATGGCTTCAATGCTTGAGAATCTCAATGAAGCACAACATACAGCAGTGACATCACCTTCAAATGTCCTACAGATCCTCGCTCCTCCGGGCAGCGGCAAAACGAAAACCCTTACCTCCCGAGTCGCATACCTCCTTCAGCACCATCACTACAAACCGTGGAACGTGATATGTCTTACATTCACCATCAAGAGCTCGCGGGAGATGAGGGAGAGACTCTCAAAGCTGTTAGGCAATGGCATCGAGTCAAGATTGATACTTGGCACCTTTCATTCTATCTGCCGCCGATACCTCGTCACCTACGGCCACTTGATCGGCCTCAAGAAAGATTTTGGCATCGCAGATAGCTCCGACTCCTTGAGCATCATCAAACGAATTGTCAAGCGACTAGGAATCAATGTCGATCCCAGGAAAGCACATTCCAGGATCTCCAGCTCAAAGTCCAAAGGAATGGGCTACCCAGAGCTGGCTCAAGCAGAGGCGAAGAAGAACAATGTCGAGCAGCAGGAATTCGAATCCGTCTTCCAAGCATATCAGGACCAGCTAGCTCAGTCTAGCCTCCTTGATTATGACGACCTCCTTCTCAGATGCGTCGACCTATTGGGGCTATATCCAAGTTGCGTGTCGAACGTCGAGGTGGTATTGATCGACGAGTTTCAAGATACCAATCTTGTACAATTCGATCTCATGAGGCTTTTTGCCGCCTATAACAAACGAGTCACTACCGTTGCCGATCCAGACCAGAGCATCTACGGATGGCGGTCAGCAGAAATAAAGAACTTGAAAAGAATGAGGAGACAATACCCAGATACTTTAGTCATTGAGCTCAAAACCAATTATCGGTCATCAGGAGCTATTCTTCTCGCCGCACACGAAGTCATAGAGCAAGACGAATCTCGACATCCCAAAGCCCTACTACCGACACACTGCCCAGGCACAGTACCAGTACTGCGCCGGCTACCGTCCGCTGAAATCGAAGCATCATGGATAGTCTCGGAAATACAAAGAGTCCATGCTCTGACAGGGGACCTCTTCACCTTTTCCGACTACGCCATACTTCTTCGTTCTGCCTCCCCATCTAGACATGTCGAATCATCGATGGGCAGAGCTGGCATACCCTACCGAATGGTTGGTGGTCAGAAGTTCTTCGATCGAGTCGAAGTCAAGATACTACTGGACTACCTCAGAGTTATCAGTCAACCATATAACAATGACGCTTTGGCACGTGTCATGAACATACCTGCTAGGGGTATAGGCCCAATGACTGCGAAGGGACTTCTAGAGGAAGCAGAGGCAAGAAAGACAAGTTTGTGGACGCTATTGAGGGAAGCTGCCCAAGGACACAAAAAGCCAAAGACAAAGTTATCCAAGGCCGCAGAAAATGGGGTAGGAACCCTCACTAGCATTATCCTCACCTCCAGAACCAAAGTACTCGATTGCTCTGCGCAACACTCACCCGAGGACCTCCTAAGACAGATCATCAAGAAGCTCGACTTTCAGTCTCATCTAAAAAGGACCCAAACGGATGATTATGAGAATCGATGGGCAAATATCGAAGAGCTTATTGTTCAAGCATCTGAGTTCCCCATGTTAAACAGCGAGGGCGATTTCGAGGAAGGCGATAGTCTGCCGCCAATTGCAGGCTTGAAACAAGACAAGGGTAGTGCTGCAGAGGAAGCCTTGTCGAAGTTCTTAGCCAACGTTGCACTGGCAACAGAGCTTCAGCGAGACGATGAAGACCCAGAGGGGAATAAGTCTCAGTCACAGGTCACTATCTCTACAATACACGCAGCCAAGGGTCTTGAATGGCCTGTAGTATTCGTGCCTTCCACATACGAGGGATGCATTCCGCACTCCAGAGCAGAAGATACTGACGAAGAACGGAGACTACTGTATGTTGCAATGACTCGAGCACAAGCGCTGTTGTACATGAGCTGCCCGACCAAAAATTCGCAGAGAGAAGAGACCACGCTATCATCATTCTTGTCAACGAAGAAGGTTGGCCAGTATATTACGAACCAAGGGCCCACGATAGGCTCGGCAACTGTCAACGACATATGTCAGATTCTCGGCAGAGATTACCCAAACCAGGCTCGCATCATTGAAGCCTCGAAGATGCTAACCAGTCTTCACGATGACGTCTGGCCTCTGAACGGCATGGAAGATGTCAAGTCAATAACGTCCAGGAGAAGTAAATGGGACAACAACTCCGGTGAGCATGGCGCTAAGCGACGTCGGGTCGAAGTGGAAGGTTCGAATGCGAGGGTTGGCAATCAAGAGGCCACCGTCTTAGGAAACTCTTATACGCTCGCTAACGTCGGCGTTATGACTACGATGCAGAACAGCTCCACCTTTTCGTATGGGGGCTTTACCTCGGCAACCTCGCAATTGAATAATGATAATCAAAGGCGAGAGAGCGCGGCCAGTAGATTGCAAACCTCGAAGGTGGAAACAATGAGAGGCAACAGCAAGCCTGTCAATAGTGCTAAAGCTCAAGAAAGTCTGATGAGCTTCTGGGTTAAGGGCGATGAGACTAACAGGAAATCTGATAAATCGGTCGTGGTAAAAGCAAAGGAAGAACACACAATTCAAGAAACACTAGTAAATCACAGCCAGCTTAACCGGTACGAAGTACATGGAGCGCCCACTCCACTTACCCTCTCGGTGCCGCACGAGACTGGGAGGCCTACCGGCAGAACGCCACTGTCCGCAATACCACAAACGCTTTCCGCCCATAGACTCCCAACGATCTCAAACAATTCTCGCCCCTACCTTCTTCCTCGGGGGGATGAGCCTGCAAAGAAGCAGTATAGTTTCCTTTCAAGCTCGCCATCAGACAATGAGGTGCTTCTCGAACAGGCGGAAAAAGAAGTCGAGGAGCCGTCGCACGGGCTTGCTGTAGACATTTTAGAACACGAATCAGCATCACATCATACTGATATTAGGCCGGCAACAACACATCATACTACGACCATGACACACCTACATTCAGCAGCAAGCATTCCCAGAAAGACGCTTGGTGTTCGCAGGAGCATGAATGGCTGGACAGCTCGATCGAACCACAAATTTGCGATGCCCAAGATTGCAGCATTAGGACCACAAAAGAAGTAAGTGCCCATGTACAATGGTGAAAGAAGTACCAGTCTGAAGCATAACAGTGAACATCAATAAAGATTTTGGTTCGGATCAGAAGCGGACAATGTAAAGGTTGATAGGATCGAGGACAAGTGTCACTACCATCCCAAAGAGGGTTTGAATAGGACTGCTTACGTGCCCTACACAACATGAGTAAGAAGCGCTTCAAGCTTGGGTACCTGGACTATGTTGTAGACATGCCAAAGCCAGGCTACACTGTGCATGTCGAATTAAGATTCCAGTGTTCCAGGAGTTCACGGCTCTTTCTCGATATGCACCATCCCATGTCCTGGCTACCTCGGTACTCCTCAGCATTGTCAACGGGGCATCAAAGCTAAGCCATTGGATGTTAGGTGAGTTCTGATCTCTATCGGCCTATAAAGCCTCCTTACTTTCGACTGCTCAGCTCTTATCATGACAAATTGGCGATGAGCTCCTTCGACCAATTGGACTTTCTGTTACCCTCGTCATTAATTTGTTGGGCTGATACCCTTGTTGTCCATATATCTGACCAAATCACTACACGCATAAATTTGATTAGTAGTGCTGAAGAGTGCCACTGCTTGCGACAGCTCTCGGAAGTAAGCCCAGAAACATCATACCGTGCACCAGAATGAGCGCGCATGGACATTGCCAATCTGTGTGCGCGTCATTGTCGCATCTCAAAAGTGAGGCGACAACTTGGGGAGAAAACCTATATTATCATAGGTGTGCCCGACCAAATGCCAAACATATAATAGGACCTTTCAAGATGATTTTCTTCGCCGCATTGGCCGTCTCGCACTGCATCTTTCTATGATTTATTACAGGCCGACACCATCCATGGCAGCAGTTCTTTGGCCTCGTCAACTCTCTAACATCACAAAGACGCGTTTTGAGATGGACCACGGAATAAGCAGTCTGACGGTGGGTGCAGGACGCGCCGATGATCGCTATCTAATCCCCAATAGCGACATGATTCTCAGGGTGATCCGCGACTCCGACTCTCCAATGATAGCAAATCACATCGTGACATGCCTTACGAACGCCAAAGTAATCGCCAGAGCGAAAGTCCAAATAGAAGCAGCGCCGGAAGTTTGGTGGTACGATGAGCCCAGGGGCGGAGCTCGCTTCGGAGTCGCCTCGACAATCTACGCGCCCGATCTCACCTGGCAGGATGTGGTGTACATTCTAGCCGGGCTGTTGAGCTACTATGATAAAACCCAGGCGTGGGAGGAGGCGATGTTCTTCGTATCGAGTGAACGGAGAGGTGCATTTGCGTCCGGGGCTTTGAAGTATGCGAAGCGAAATCCAGGAGCTTCAAGGGCTGGTGACACTGCAAGTTCCTGACGTGCCAATTTTCCTCTGCAGATAATCATAACATTCCGATTTAATGTCAATCTATGACCTATATGAAATTTAGGCTGATGTTCGAGTTTTACGCTGTCTCTTATTGCTCTGGAAATATGTTGTAGTCAGTCCTATTTTCTGGCAGACACTACTAAAAGTAGGACATAAGCGAGACAGGTCCTCATCGTATCAACCGTTCCACTTACAAATGTTTAGTGTCAAACCACCATGCAACCTCACACATGGCGTGAGTGCTGACTTCTCAGCAATGGCAGGCATCAAGCGCCCTCGTAGTGACGAAGAGATGGACACTCCAGCATTGTCCCCGTTCTTGTCAATCTTTGAGACCTTCCGCGACGAATTGGACGAGCATCAAGCCCGCCGTGAGCGCATTATCAAAGCCTCCAGAGACATCACAGCCCTTAGCAAGAAGATGTGAGCAGCCCATAACAACGAGCTTATGAGCAAGAAAAGGCTCATAACCAGTCAGGATCTTCTCGCTGCAGCGGTATGTAATACCCCCCTCCCCCCCCCCCCCCCCCCCCAACAATCACGCATGTCAATAACACACTACCATCCAGAGTCCGTCAGCTCGCCGTTCCCATCCCGACCAAAGTCTCTCAGGAAAACGCCCCACGACAACAGCAAATAGCAGACCTCTTCACCTCCATAGTCCCAGACCTACAAGGCATCAACGCTTGGCGCTACCAGCGCAACATCACCGGCGGAATACAAGAATACATGGAAGCCATCTCCTTCCAGCACTACCTCGAGACCCAAACCCTCATCACCCACGCGCAGGCCCAGTCAACACTACCACCCGGTATCCCACTCCCAGAAGACGACTACATCCTCGGTCTCTTCGACCTCGTAGGCGAACTAATGCGTTTCGCAATCACGACTATGGCTACGAATGGGGAGTTGCCGAGGGGTATGGCTTCCGCGGGGGGTGGGGGCGAGGCGAGAGATATTTTGACGGATCTGAGGGCGCTGAGGACGTGTTTTGAATATCTGGATACGACGGCTGGTGGTGGGGGCGGGAAGAGGGATGTGGAGAAGAAGATGGAGGTTATGAGGAGTTGTGTGGAGAAGGTGGAGGGGGCGGTGTGTGGGATGATTATTCGGGGGCGGGAGAGGCCGAAGGGGTGGGTGCCGGATTTGGGTGGGGAGGAGAGGAGGGAGGCGGTGGAGAGTTATTGAGGTGGGGGAGGGGTGTGGAGATGATGGATGTTTGCAAGTATCATTATCCATAGAGCTAGCTAGCAGAGATCCAGCGTGCTCCCCTCGGCTGCTGCTCAAACGATTTTCTCCAGCATTCGGTCTGGAAATCTCTCCTGCCAAAGCCCCTCCACCACCCCCATCACCCCACCCACGCACCGCATCAATCCACATCCACATCCTCACCCCTTAACACCCTCCGTCGGATCCTCGTCCAGAATCCCTTCCTTAACCAACTCCTCCGCCTTCGGCCTCTGCTGAATCTTCTGCTCCAAGCTATCGGCTCGCATATGCTTCGCTAATTCTCGCTGCTTCTCCTGCAGCGAAGGCGCGGCGGTGGAATTGGGTAGGATGTTGCCTGTGAATCCCCCCATATAGCATTAGGATGGATATGCACGATGGATATAGATTTGGGAGGGGAGGGAAGGGAAGGGAGTGAGGGAGGGAGGGAGGGAGAAGGATAGACGCACGCTCCACCAACTCCTCCTTCTCCGGCCTCTTCTCAATCTTCTGCTCCAAACTATCCGCGCGCATATGCTTCGCCAGCTCCCGCTGCTTCTCCTGTAGTGATGGCGCAGCGGTGGAATTGGGTAGGATATTACCTGAAACACCGCCCCCAAGAAGCGTCAGCAAGAACCCATATATTCACATTCGGAACAGCAGAGTTTATAAGAGAAGGAAAGACGTACGCCCCACCAACTCCTCCTTCTCCCGCCTCTTCTCCAACCCCTTCCGCAAATTATCGACGGCCTGCTGACGTTCTAATTCTGCTTGTGCGGCTTGGATCGCCCTGTGCGACTATCAGTCTTCGCCGTCATTGTAGCTTTTTTCATGATGCTGATGGTGGTGGTAGTGGGGGTTAGGGAACGTACGGTGCGGCATTGGTGTCGTGGAGGATATTCCTGTTCTTGAGGTCTTGAGCTTCGGGGCGCATTTGGAGGTGTTTTTCTAGGGAGTGCTGGCTGTTTAGGGGGGAGAGGGGGGTTTCGTCGATTTCGGAGGAGGAGGAAGTTGTGGGGGGTTGGGTTGTCATGGTTGGAGTGTGGGTGGGTTGTTTGGGGTGGAAGGTAGGGGGATGGAGGGTGTATGGGTTGGAGAGAGCTGGGTGATGTTTGGGGAGGGTGGGGGAGGGTAGGTGGGGCAAGAGAGCGTTGGAGGATAGGATGTCTTGGCGCCGTTGGCAGCGGATTGCGGGGCTTAGCGGCGGGTTGCGGCTGTATCCCTTGTTCTGACCTCTAACATTCGGGACTGCTACCTTCTTTACTTTGGATTGTTTTTCGTCGTTCATCTTTTGCATCGTTCACCATCGCCTGCTTGAACAATGTTAAATATTTGTCAGACTTCATATCCTCCTAGTGTCACGGGAGCGTCGCTGGGTCTCCCGCTTTCAGAACCCATTGGTCTACCAGCAGCATCGGTGAACGGCTTGGAATCCTTCGTGGCTGAACCTTGGTTTGACAGAAATCAGATGGCGACCCAGTCGCTGTCTCATATCGTTTACTACCATGTACAATCGTGTATAAGGTCTGGAAATTATAAGCATATAAAGCTGGGAGTACTGGTCTATATCTTGCGGATGCATCCATCATATCTCAAATCTTGATAATATCTGACTTTCTTTGGGAATTCGGTACGACTGACCGATTCATGATATGCTTGAGGCTATTCACCATTGCATCTGTTGGCCAAGCAAGTCTCACGCTCACAGAACCACTCATACGGAGAGAGTATAAGCCTGCCTTGCCCGTTGGCACAAAACGAGAGCTCTTCGTAAATGTCGCGTTGAGACCCTGGATTAGGCACGCCAAAAACCCACCTTGTTGTCTGTTCAGGATACCTCTTATGTTCAGCTCAGTCCGCGAGGGAAATCTGGGTTCGACCCACCGCACGGACTGATGTGTGTCGCTTGGGAGCATTGACGCGTAATGGACAGGAGCTTTGATGTTGCGGGGCTAAGCTTAACTTGACCTTCTACAAGGAACCACTTAAAACCCAGAGGTTACTCATTCCATGCACATAGCATGCGTCGGCTTGACGTACCGCATACCTGCATACCTGCACAGCCGCAAGGCCTGAAAACTCTTTGCCGTTATGTAAGGGATCTGACCATGGGGACTTTGGACTGTAAACTTCACTGCATCACATTGTGTTTCTTCATCTTAAGGAAGTTTTATCAATGGCCATGGCGTATGGCTTTCACATCATTTTCTTGCTGCAAGTGATTTGTTCAGGTATTGCAGCAGTACCTTTGGTGAGCCTCGGATCGTTGGATCAATCAGGAACAGCGCCGGCGTTGAACTTCAGTGGAAGCCCGATCCAGTCGTCTCCCCCAGGAACTACGGCGTAGGTAATCTATCTTCGATGATGCACGAAGGCTGGAGCTGATATCAATGGCATAGCGTTACTGGTATCTTTCCCGCGGTCTACTATGTCTCTTACACAAACCCACAGATCATCTTTAAAGTCCGTCCTGGCCATCGGATGGCGTACTTGCCGTACCCTATGACTTATGCCGTGGTCTACGGTATGAACGTTGCAGTCGAAATATGTGCCCTCCATAAGGGGGATCCCAAGATTCCTGCGGGTGGTGTTGCGGTTGCACCTTCTAGCGTCGGAATCTCCCTCAAATCCTCTGCGCCAGGGAAGGTCGATATCACATACAGTGTGGCCGCATCGATACTTCGAGGTATCTGGGAGCTCGTCGGATTCTATGGTTCCTACACAGTTGCAATCGACATATATTTTGGTGCCCTGAACCCAGCCCACTATATTGGGGTTGGGAATGTATACATTGCGCTTGGGAACAGCAACGTAACTGTTGATGGAGTTACTCCGATAGACTCGTCAGATACCATGATATCGAATGCGTGAGAGAGCGAGGGATCTGCATCGGAAGAGCCATGTAAGGCGTCGAGTCTGAGGTTGCAAAGGATTTATGATATGCCGTCCGTAGTACAGTACGAGTGCGCCGAATCAAAAGGATCTGACCGTTGTGAGATCTGCGCTACCATGTTTCCACACTGAATACTCCGCAGCAAGGTCGAATTGTGGTGTGTACCAAACTGTAAGCGTGTGGGTTTTTGTTGGCAGTATTTCGCAGCCAAATATAAACATCCAAATACGGATTAGCTTATATTTAGAATACTCTCGGACATTGGGCGTTTTAAAGCCGTCGACACGCGCTCTACTGGATCTTTTCGCTATGACAACCTGTGAGCTTTGGAACACGCAAATAGGATGTAACTGGAAAACTTGACACATCGCTACCATCTTATTCATCCGTGTATTTCTGTGAAGCTTCTACCATGCTCATAATCCTCCCCAGTGACAGTGAAACGCGTTCGTTTGCCTTTGTACGCAGCGCTTCTCTGTCAGAGATCGAACACTGCCCGCAACAACATGTGGACATTAGAATGCGATGGCGACATTCTAGCACGTAAGCAGGAAGCAACATAGCATCACAGACCACAAGCCGACTCACAACCCTAGACAAGAGAATCTGGTTGCGTCCAGGCAAAAAGTATCTATTTGGGCGAACACTTCCAGAAAAGGGCAAGAACGGGAGGAATGGTCAGTACAATTGACCTCGTACTGCCATCATGCGCAGCTTATCTTTTTGAGAATGCTGGCTGACCAGGCTATAGGTGCCTTTCAGATCAAAGATGAGAAATCCGTCTCGCGACAACATCTTACCTTGTCGGTTGCAAATGTCAAGCCAGGCGATGGAGTAGATATTTCCAGACACCGGAGCCTTTGGGACTTGATCTGACCTTCGCAGTCTCTTGTGCATACTCGCTCGGAAGTCAGTCTTAAGGATGAGGACACCAAATTCGGCACGGAGATCGACGGGGATAAAATAAGAGGCGAGACCCGGGCAATGAAGAACGATGAATTTACATTCAAGCTGGGCAAATCGAGCATCGTATTTCGGTATGACTGCGGCTCCTATAATGAGTGGATTTTGCTGACATACAATATGAAGGATCAAATGGCACCCGGTCGTCTTCACGTTCTCGCTCAGCTCGAAAGAGATGAAAGCAGGCAAAGATCCTTTGGTGAACTATCGAACTCGCCTTGAAGATCTGGATATCAAGGTGCTCATACCTTACGTCATCGGGGCAACAACTCATGTTGTCAGCACCAAGCGAAACACAGCTAAGGGTCTTCAAGCGCTCATAAACGCCAAGTACATCGTTACGGAGACCTACATTGACGCTTTGATCTACGCGACAACACCGGACAATCTCGATGAGTTGGAAAGCCTTTCACCGCTGGAAGCAGACTTTGATGCCAATTGGCCAAATGCCGGAGAGCATCTACCCCCTAAGAGTAAAGAACCAAGCGAACGACCCGCTGAAGACTTCGCTCCCATGCTGCAGCGGGGTAACGTCTTCGATGGTTACACCTTCGTCTTCTGCGACGCCCTCCAATTCGAAACGCTGCAAGCTCCCATCACGAATGGAGGGGGGAAAGCGCTAGAATATACTTTGGAGCCAGGTAAGACAAGCGTTCAGGAGATTGTACGCTACGTCAAAGGTGTCGCTGGCGAGAAAGGACTCGGCGAATTCGAGGATGAGAGCGAGGGTAAAGGGGTCGTAGTTGTCGCATTTCGAGGGAAGAAAGGTTTGGAAGAGTGGGCAGCAAATTTGACAACTCATACCGCTCTAGCTCTCGGCCAGCGGCTGATCGAGCAAAGCGAGTTTCTGGATGCTATCTTGATGAGCGATGCTAGCATACTGAGGAAAGCTCTGGATGTAGAAGAACAGGATTGTGAGCGCCATTGTTTCTCAAAATCTGTCCGTCGAGATTCTAATCATTTTAGCTTCCGCACAGGCTAGTAGTGATCGTGCACCAGCCCCATCACAGGACGCTGCTGAAGCCGACAAACCAACGGAGGCCGAAGTTCCTCAGTCCAGGCCAAGGCGTGCTCGCACGCGAGGTGCTATCGTCAGCCGATTTAAAGGATTCGACGATGACGACGATGCTTCCGTTGCTTCTGCGCCCTCACTTTTTGCTCATCCCGCATCCCAAAATGAAAGTGTTCGGAGAAGTGGAAGATCCCAACGCAACTTAGTAGGTCAAAGATATATACAGCTTGGTTGTGTCGAGGTTGACGGGAGTAGAATAATGCATCCTATGTTGATTCAGCCATGGAGGTAGACACTCCAAGTCAAGCGAATGGCGACATCCGGGCTGCGAATCCTAGAAAACGTTCGGCACCATCTTCGGATGAAGATGACGAAGAGGACGTGGTCGATAAACTTTTACCAGCGGCAGCCGCCTTGAAGCGAAGGAGAATTGAGGAAGCGGAAGAAGATCAGCGAAACGGTGTGACTAGTGAGCAATCGTCCGAGACATCGCAGGCAGCAGCCAAGCCGGAAAAAGCTCGAGAGCCCAAAAAGGAGATCAACATCAAAGACGTTGTACGCCAGCGACGAGAAGCCGAAGAAGAGGCGGCGAAGCTCGATGAAGAGAATCTGAGGGATAACCTGGATAGCCTGAACGTGGAAGAAATGAAGAATCTGGCGGTTATTGAGGAGATGGAACTTCCAGACCGTGCAGAGGACCCCCAGCGCACAGTGCCTAACGGCGGGACCAACAATCGCTGGGATGAGCGCTGGAACGGGAGGAAGAATTTCAAGAAATTCCGTCGGCAGGGAGAAGGAAATGTAGCAAGGCGCGGCACCTGCCTCATAGTCCCACTGGAAGAGGTCAAGAAGAAAGATTTCGGCATCGGTGAGGATTATTGGCTGGAAAGGGAGCCTTCGAAGAAGCAACGAAAGGAGAAAGAGCGTGCTACGCAGTCACAGTCGCAGAGTCAGCCATTCACCACAGCAAGAACTCATGCCGTGGAAGTACTGCCCGAGTCAGCCGCTGACGATGAGTTACCTGAGAGTATTGATGTTGACGCACCAAAGACTACTCGGCATCAGCAACACACTCAGCAGGAAGAGGAAACTCCCAGCACTGGTAGAGCTCTCAATGGAAACCGCAAAAGACCAGCTGCTACTCAAGCGAGCGAGACTGTGGCGAAGAAGCAGAGGAAATTTGCTGCGCAGGAATCCGATAGTGATAGCGAGGACGAGCTGAAATTCAGGTTCAAGAAGAAAGGTAGATAGGAGGTGGACTTGCGTAGAAATCTGTAGCTAGCTTCTGTGCATATTCGTATCGTTACTCATTAGACAATAATGACGAATACATGAATCTCACTGCAACATCAAGGGGAATGCAATTCATAACAATGTGACTCGCGTCAATGGAGCCACAGGCTCAGGAGTCCTACATTGTGAACTACTCTAATGCTACCACGCCAACACAACGTGCGATGCAGATGATACTCTCCAGCTTTCAGTTCCTCGCGCGTCATTCCCACTTCCGTGAAGATTGGCCATACTGGGACTAGAATAGCGCAGCCACGTCTTGGCGTGGTGACATATTTGGTCTCTCCTTGTTTATGAAAACACCAAGATTCTGTCATAAGGAAACAAAGGTTGGTCAATCGTTCAATTCTTGATATCAGCCCAAGAAAATGGTTTGCATTTGGTACATATCTAGCCGCTCTGGAGACGCCTTCCACTCGAAGATTCAGGATAGGTTGTACAGCGCATTTCCCGTCGCAGATCTCTGATAGTAATGATTGATTCTTCTTTGCTGGACTGCTGTCCGCTCATCTCGGTCATCAAGAACTTAATATGACCCATGAACGCAAGGGTTTTAACCCATCGAAGCGAAAGCCCGTTCCAAAGAGGACCGATCCAGTCGCGCACGCCCATAACCTCTATGCAACACCCCTACTGTTTGCTGGGGCGACCATTCTACTCAGCGCTCTTTATGACTGGTCGAGGCGCTGGTTGCTCTCGGGAGCACCCATTCTGACGTACGTTTTGCTTCTCGGTTCTTCGAAGAGCTGTCGCGTGTTGCCAATAATCCCGATATGGACCCTTCTCGCGACCTTGCATTTGGCATATGCCGTGGCAGCGACCTCTTGGCTGCTCTATTGGGTATTCATGGTTAATTGTTATCCGCTCATATTCCTGACATGTTTATTTCAATTCAATACCATGGCACGATTTGTGCGGAAGCGACTGCGCTCGCTACTCCGGCAACTACATTTTGTTAATGACAAGATTGCTTTTTTCGACCTTCCGGCTTTAGAGATCGACACTACGGTTGACGGCCTGATGGTCGTGCGTGGGTTGACAATTTCTCTCTCGAGCCTTACTTGCATAGCGCATGGCGTCGAGGTGGGGATCAAATTATCCGATGACATGGAACTGGCAATCCAAGTGGACTTTGTCAAAATCCCCTTCTTCCGCAGAATTGAAATTGGCGACGTGTATGCCAACATCAAAGGCGGCGAATACGAAATGACCTTCGGTAACCTGGAAGAGAGCACCAAAGACAGAGACGGCGATCCGATTATGGCTACTGATACGCCTTTACTCCGAGCTGCGACTGCTAATGGGGACGCGGATACGATCAAGATGATAAGTAAGATGACCGAAGGCAGTTCTACTCCAAAGGATTCCTCCACTAAGGCTGGAATCAATAGTGTCACAGCATTATCTCCTGACACCGACGAGGCCAACGAGTATTACCAGAAAACTCTCGATCTGATCGAGAAGACCAATTCCATCAGTCAAGCACGTAAGCAGTTGTCGAGAGCAGCCGCAGCCCAGGATACAGACGCAACCCTAGATTCCGGCAACGAGAAGGACCTGAGAGCCGCGGTTTGCTCTGAACTGCACAACAAGCCATCCATTTCTCACCCGCCTCAGAGGTCTATAAAAGTGACAACTCTTCAGAATCTCTCACCGCCATGGGTGCGAACAATTCTGCATCGGCTTCCAATGCTGCTCCGCCTGCTGCTGAGCCCACTTACATATCTACACCCAATCCATATCACATCTATCACTGCAGCAGGTTCGGGGCGCTGGATCAGCTATATGCTAGGCGAACACATTTTTCAAGACTACGGTCAGGACGTTGCAGAGATCCGACGGCTGGAGCAAAAGATTACCTCCTGGCTCTCAGAGGCAAACTTCGTACTACAGCTTGCGGATATCCTTGGTTTGGCACAAAGTCCTTTCCTCCCCGTTTTCGACATCAATTGCCAGCTCAAAGTCGACGACGTCATGGCCTATCGCTCGCTTCCGGCATCTATAGAACTCAAACAAGTTACGCGACTTGGGGGCATGAACGCAACATTCGCCATCCCCGCTTTCCTGCTTCCCCACCACGAGCACCTTTTGCCTGCTGTGCCCACGCGCCAGGATAAAGAGCAGATGGAGAAGGAAGTCGAAGTAGCGGACGGCTTACCCAAGACCATTCAAGCGCAGCAGAGTTTAGAGCAAGCAGTCAAAGACGAGACAAATGTCAAAATGTCGGTACATGCCTCCCTACCGGCATGCTTTGATCAGGAGCTGCTGAACTTCATCGCCGCACTAGTCAAGGCGACCAAGGTGGTAGAGATGGAGAAGGAGCCCAGCGCGATGGACCGAGAGGTGAGTGGCATCAAGGATTTCTCGAAGAATCTGTCCAAGGGGATGAAAGACGGGATGAAGAAGGCGGTTGTGGGCGGGATTGTGAATGATCAGTGGATTGCGAAGATGGTGGCAAAGGTTACGAAGAAGTTGGAGACGGCGCAGGTGGATGTGGGATATTCGGGTAATATACCCATACCACTAGGGCCGTATCGATTGCCGGAGGGTCACGTGGAGTTGTCCAAGATACTTGCATAGTGCTATCGATGTTATACCTGTCTATTCTTAGTATACTGTGCTATGGAGAGGTTCCTGTGCGGCCCATCCACATCAGCCTTTAGGCTCCAGATGCCTTTCTGCCGGCCTTCCACAAAGAGTGAACTGGCCCCACATTGCTCAACACTCCTAGTAAGGATCTTTGAAACCACCAGATTTAGTCACAACTGATATTCCCCAGCTTCTCAGCCCCCTTCCCACAGGACTAACTTAGAAACGTGCCTTTCGAGCGTTTCTAATCCTTCAAGCCATGTGTTGTTGACCCTCGTGCTACAGATAATCGGCATAACGCACAGCCAAGCCCAGCGCAGTGATCTCAGCACTGCGCTTATCACAAACTCAAACAAGCACATTGGTATGACAAACAACTTCATATCCAGAACCCTAACCCGTCAAAGATCCACGCAATAACCCTGGACTTCCTTACAACCAACCAATTGACTTCCACGCGATGAATTTGAGACACACATTTCACCCTCATCCTCCCGTGTGGTCGCTAAGTAGTTATGTAAGTGAAACTTGAACGACATCTCCTTTTCTTCCTTCTTGCCCGTGGTAGGTTAAGAGAGCATGTTGGGAATGAGGAAGATGGGAAACGATACACCAGGCATAAATAGGATGTCTGAAATTGTTGACGCATGCTCTGGAGCCAAGGGCGGAGGATAGACGATACGCTGGGATTATGAACTTGAATGTATTAAAGATTGACCTCATACTACTACTTTGGAGGCTGTCATTTCTACATTGGGCTCCTGAGTCGTGTGCACGGAACACTACTTTTCTTGAGAGTACAAGTGGAACAGATAGCCTGCCACTATCGCCCTTATAAGCTACGCCTCGTGTCGTTTGGTGATTCTGGAATGCAAACCCCATATATCAGATATATACACCTATCTCCAAAGCATACCTTATTCCATCATTCGGCAGGAAGTCACACCCTCGGGAGCTAACTCTTTGAGGTTTAATTTCTAGGCAAAATAGCAATTACGGGCTTAGATGATGTGAGCGTTAAACCTCAAAAAGTTAGCTCCTAGGGGTGTAACTTCCTGCCGAACGATGGGATACACTATCCAAAGCATTGTCATCTCTCATCAACCTTCCTTATATTCATCACCACCCTCACCATGCAGGTTCTCGATCTTCCAATACCAGCATTCGAGTGCGTAATCGAGCATATGGTCCTAGCGGTCGGCCTAATCAAAGCTGTCAGACTTCGACAAGTATGCAGTAAGCCTCTTCACATTTAAGATACCACCCTAGCCTTCCTCACACGTCGTGTTAGAAGCGTTCGATGCCGAAGTTTTACGTGCCGTATTCGCGACAAACATCTTTGATTTCACTAGGACTCACCGCACATCTAAGATATCGCCACGGTGTCTGCGAATCCTTCTAGTGGCGAGAGTTGTTAATCCAAGCATGAACAACAAAGGTCAATTTTTCCGCAGTGTAATCAGCCAGGTCACGGATCATCTGCTAGAAGCAGCGCCGAAAGATGACCTAGAAAAGCGACGTTTACAAATTGTTCACCTATTGTGCGATGCTGCGGCACACAAATTTGCTTTCAATGCTCCGGTAGCTCTTCAGGATTTTAAAAAGATGGATGCGGGCTCCTATGAGCCAGCGAAAGACCTCGCGTCTGCTGCTGCTGCTCTCGGGGATATCGCGAAACTGCGAGAGCTCATCCCAGAGACCTTTCATCTGCACACGGGAAGCGAAATATTCGGTTATGCCTCAGCAAATGCTGCGAGGATCGGAGATCTAGAAATGTTGGCCATGATCTTGGCATGTGACATTCAAAATACGGTAAATGAATCTCAAAACGGGTCTATCGATGCAGCGCTCTCGGCAGCTTGCCGTGCAGGGCAACAACACATCGTCGAGTATATGCTAGCTCTCCCTCTCGTTGGCAATGCTCAGGAGGATCATTACAAGAAAGCGCTCCATGATGCTGCATACAGTGGTTCCAGCGATATTATAAGGCTACTCCTGAACAGAGTCCCTGCGGCGATTCGGGAAGAAGTCATATCCGATTCACTGTGGAGGGCGTCCATCAACGGACATGTGCAAGCTGTTGACTTTCTGCTAGACTCAGGGGCCGACATCAACGCATGGACTTCCCACGGCAGCCCACTACATTTTGCCTGTCGTTTCGGCCACACTCGTGTTGTTCGCTTACTTCTAGACCGCGGCGCCAAGTACTACGAGTCCAGGGTTGGTGATCCACTTCATCTCGCTGCCAAGAATGGACATACACAGGTTGCGCAGATGCTGCTCGATAGTTGCCCCAGTATTGATGCTACAAATATGGAGCGCGATCTTCATTGTGCGATTAGGAGCGGTGAAGTAGCAATGGTACGGTTCTTCTTGGAAAATGGCGTTGATGTCAAGTACTACAGTCATGCTCTTACGGCGGCTGTCGAAGAGGGCCAGGAGGAGGTTGTTAAAATGCTCTTGACACTAGGCGTTGATATTGATGGTGGCAATAAGCAGCGCGATCCTCCTATCCTTCGAGCCAAGATACGTGGTTACCATCGTATGGTCAAGGTACTTTTGGAACATGGAGCCGTGGATGTCGATCCACTCAAGACCAAGTACGCCGAAGAGTTCCGGAATGGCACATACCCACTACGAGACTAGATGTGGTCGTTTTCCACATTGCTTACTTACGAGAGTGTGACCTGCTAGTGCTGGCTACATACATATGTTGCCCAAACCTGAATTTCTCACTTTTGTCACAGCAACGTGTAGGGGATGGTGTGGCAAGATCAAGGTCACGAACATGACAACTCACCTCACAGTTACCAGAAGGAAAGGCCATATTTTTCACTCAGCATTATAACAAGAAATATACAAACCTGCGGCTACTTATACGAGTCGCTCGCCAAGGCATGATGCGTCCCATACCTTACCTATCAAGACGTGGGCCGCCGCTATGTGGCTCGTGAGGACCAACCAAAAATTAATGTCCACGTTGATGATGATTATTATGATCGGGATGGTGAAAGTGGGATTCATCGTCTCGCTGCGTCCATGGTCTGGAGTTAGAACCGATATCGCCACCGCATGCTGTACCCTGTACTAAGCGCAAGAGACATGCATTCGCTCGGGCACACATTAGCATTTTGTCTGCAGCATGGAGACAGAACGAGCACCAATCTTGATAGCTTGAAGGGTACTATCCAAGGGACAATACATACTGCCGAGCTGAAAGGGCGAAGGCTCAATACCGGGATCTGTCGTCCATCCAATGAAGGGCTCACTGACATTTCCACATACTGTTTTATTGAATTCTCAAGAGCGTCTCTCAACTATGTATTCAAGCTCATAACGTTGCGAGTCCAGCTCGTAGAGACCGGGATGGATGACTAAAGTACAGGATGGGCAACGCCGGACACCATGATGGAACAAAATGCGGCGAACTCCTTCCACATCTACTGCAGAAGACCAATGAGTACCAAATCTCACCGTAACTTACGCAGAATCAACGAAAACAGTACCAACCCAGAGCCGCAACCAAATCGTCGCCGACCAAAGAAGTGCTGTCCTGCCCACACCTAACACAGAAGCTCCTCCACTATCCTTCTTCATAGTCGTCTGATTCTTCGGTCTGACAGTCTCAAACAAGCCAAGTCAACCTCAACATCCGTGACCACATCGCCATACACAACCGTCATAATCGGTGTGATTCCAAAAAGCGCGGACGAGATATCCTTAGTCTTGCGCGAAGTACTATTGCGACCAAAGTAAGGCTGTAATCGCGCTCGGTTCTAAGGTGACACGATCGTTGTGTGACGGGCTGCGAGACATTTGAACCTGTCAGCGATCGAGCGAGGACGTCGCCCCATTTGCCGTCGATGGCCACAGGGCATAAAGAGGGAGTTTCGTTTTTCTGGCTTTAGCTCCCCTATGGCGCGATACTACATCCTTATCGAACTTGTATTCGGATGTGCGCGACTTGCTAGAAATGGTATTGATTTGAATAAGGGGGATTGATCAGGACGTCTAGAGTGCTTGTCGGTGCAATACTATATCCTCATCGAACTTGTATTCTGATGTGCGCGACTTGCCAGACATGGTATTAGCCTGAATGAGGGGGATTGATCAGGACGGTTAGAGTGCTTGTCGGCCTATATTGTGTCGTGTACCCAACCTGTCAGCGGCTTCATTAGATGTCAGCATGTGTACTGCTGGCCAGGTGTTGAAACGACTGGGCGGAGGCTATCTATACATTCCATCGCAGCGCGAATGACGCCGAACACCTCGGACGGTGAATAGTCGTAGCACCCCACGGCTAGTCTAATGCCGTAGAGCGCATCCTGAGCCATACTTGTAGGGTTATTCATGTCTCGAGCTTCTCAGGTGTAGAGTGGAGATGTTAAGATCGGACCGACGGATCAATACAGAGGAAGAGGGGAATTTGCAGGCCGGCGTTAGGCGTCGTTGTAAATGTCTTCTAATAGCCAATGATTTTCTCATTTGCCCGGACGACGTTTGATTGTCGCACCTCACCACGTAGTAGGTCCCCGGTGGAAAAATCTGTATCATTCCTTCTCCGGTGTTGCTCTTGATCAATGCCCTGACTACCATGACCCTTTCCTTGGTCTAAAGAGAGAACGGTAAAGAGACGAAAAGGGATCCATTTCCCAGCGAGAGGTCCATCTTGTCCGCCGGCATGAGCTTGAGCGCTTCCCCATAGGCCACCACCTTTGACGTGAAGGGTCGGTCTACGTATATACCGTTAGCATAATAGTATTCTAAATGTAGCGAGTTTGAATAACGGAGGAGGAACATGCCTTTAACGGTCTTAACAGGTCTAATGGTGTTTCCCAGCTTATCCGTCGCCGGAGCCCTCGAACCCGATCCGGAATCCTCATCCTAGGCGGCGAGGGGATCCGTTGTTGTCGGACGCGATGGCGATCGGCTTAATCATGCCTCTCTCCACAGACGCTCGTCGCGCTGCTTGTGGTCCCTCTGTCTAGCTTTCCTGCCGGCTTTTAGGTCCTGGAGATGAACCTTCTTTTCGACATCACCTGCCCAGTCAAAATGGTCGGTCACAAGGGCCGCCAGAGTTGACTTGGAAGCGACGGGGTTTTTAGGTGGAGAGCACTCATCCTCTTCGCTCTGTTGGAGCTGATCCGCAGGGGCCCACGGCGCACTAGGCGTCGGGGGGATGATGGGTGGCGGGGGCGGAGGGATGAAAGACTTATTGACAACCCTCGTAGGAGCAGGCGGAGCGGGGGGCAGGCGCCCTTATGTGTTATGCTTGTTTTTTCTCCTTGAGGCCTTCTTATTAAGGATCTCGGAGCCCACCTTAGTAGACTCGGAGCCCTATAGCACCTCACCAATTGCTTCAGAAGGGGGGCTTGGGTTTGACTTTTTGAACTCAACCTTCTTTCTCTTCCTTAGTATAGGCCCTGAACGCTTATCACTCTGGCTTAAAGCCGAGTGTACAGCGTCGCTAGAGCTAATAACCAATTTGGCTTTCATTATTCTTCGTGCAGTATCGTTGGACGACACGGCGATTGGGTTCAGTATGGTTGTACTATCATTATTCAGAGAGGTTGCATTTTATTTTCCCCTATACTCGGGGGCGCGCCTGCCCAAGGCGCGACTGAGTGACCCGTCGCCCCTCCGTGGGTCGAACATGGTTCCGTTGTAGCAACGGCTTGCCTGGGTGGGGGGGTCAACCTTTCTAAACCAATCTGCTGGCTGGATGTCGTGTAATATATATTGAAAATCTCTGTACCATATTTGGTGTATATATGTATATATAGGGGGATGATGCGAGCGAAGAAAAATGATAAGACGCAGATTGATTTTATCAGAAGTGACTTGTGTGAGGGCACTTGAAGGTGTGTAAATGCTGTTCTGTCTTGGAGAGTTATTCCCCATTATCGTCTTGCTAAGCGTCAGCTCTGCTCGTAGGATGGTGACGGCCATCGTTCACTCAATAGGACTCTACTACCGCGCTCCAACGTCCTGTAAGCGAACGAATCAAAAGAATGAAAAGAAAGAATGAAAAGAAAGAAGGCACGCGTCTGCATCAAGTCAGAATTCCAATGTACGGCCCATAGTATAGCTTCAGGTATGCTTGAACGGCTGTCTCCAATGTAGCTGCTCGATCTTCGAGCCTTGTTATCTCATTGTCGTGCCCAATGTTGAGGGACTCCATGCTATATTCATATTCCTCACAGGTTTGCCTCTGTGGCTTGTAGGAGGTGTGTCTTAGTCAATTATACTAGGGGTAGGAGGCCTAGAGGAGGGAAAGGAGACAAAAAAAGAGGGAATACATATTAAAACTTATTGATAGATGGCCGGTTGAGGGAAAATGTCGTTCAAGCCACTTCACTCAATGTGATGGATGGATGATCGACTAGAGAATGGCTATGGCGCACTATGGCTGAGTGTCAGGAACAACGACGTGGATACGTGGATGTGATGGATAATATGAATATGAATGATAAACTATCTATGAAGAAGGCGGACAGCATATGTACGTGCCACGCCTCAGTCATGTGACCAGTCACGTGACCTCAGGTCAGACCGTGACACTGAGGTTATATATATATAGATATATAGTATGTGTTGTCGTGTTAGATGTCAGGAAGGATAATGGCGAAATCGATTGCTCTGCCACGATGGCCTGACAGGTGAAAGTAGGAAAGGTTGTGAGGAAGGCAAGAGGGAGACCTTGCGCAGAATTGGCACGTAGACGGTGAGGCAGATACACTTTCTGCCGAGGACAAGTACAGAAACTGCAATAATGTTAGAACTGTAAGATAGAGAATAAGGGGAATGATCTCGATATTCAAGAAGACAGGTACCACTAATTGCGTCGAAGGAGGATCCGAACATAGAAGGTAGGGCTGGATACTGATCCATGCACGAATTTCTGATGGTGATCTTGAGACTTCACAGCCGTATACCAATATCAAGAGATATCTGCCATTTATGAAAAACACTTCGAGAGGTCTTTCTGAATAATTCAATATTTCAGAATTCTCGGACACCGCGGGCAACCTGCCTGGAATTCAAGTCTTGAGAGAGACGCTTCTTGGAGACCATACCCGCAGTCCGTAATCTCGTCTGACAGAACAATGATGTTACTGCCATGTTACTCATGTATATATAATAGGCGGTCCAAGGTATTGATTCTTCCTGAAAGTACTCAGGGACGCTGGAGGCGTAATGGGGAAGAAAATGGATATATATTGCTCGCTGTTCAAGCAGCCATCTAGCTTCTTCCAAGGAATGGAAAGCTTGAGATGCGGTCAAGGGAAGGCTAGGTCTTTGGGAGTTGGGATGGAACTGGAAAAGCTAGTGAAGAGGATGTAAAGTTTTAGACAAGAATAGGGCTATATAGGGATCCTGTGATAGAGCGTCACTTTAATGGCAGTGTGTGCACGCCCATGATCCAGCATGTACCGGCCTCGATGGAAGTGCCAGCGTGTTTCTCTTCGGTCGTTTCCATACTTGATTGGTGTCATGATCGCTTGGTTGATCGGACTCTCTGGAAGTGAATTCCCGTTCCAGTAGTAGCACTTGCGTATATTCGCCGAGATCAACCGTTTTCCTAGTAGTGATATCTATAACGGACTATCAGCACATCACGTCTAATACGTTGTCATTCATTCATTCATGTATCTAGCCATAGGGACAACTCATACTTGCCAGGATATGGACTTTAGATAGGCCTGCCGTCAGAGAAGCTATTCAACAATGGTACGATTCGGATGGCTTCTCGTGGTGGTGGTGGATCATGGCTAGTACCTCACCTTCAGTATAGCGGAGGGATAGATGCTCCCTTGGGGAACCATCTCGGAGCGGTACACAGTGTCATGCAAAGCGAAATTCTATCAATGCCTCTGGTATGTTTCCACAGGGTTGCTTAGATAGACCTATATCAGATAGTTTCTTGTAATAGAAACTCAAGCCACTTGCTCCCACGGTCTCATTGTGTCCTTAAATATGCCTCCCACTGGCCTCCACATGGGCCAGAAGGAAAAAGGCAACAGTTCTTCTCGAAGCTCCCTCCATTGCTGGCTTGCCTCATCCTTTGACGCGTCAAAATCAACTCTAGATGCTTTGGCGTATCCACACATCTCGTAGAGAGGTATTCCAGCTTCAGTGGCATCAATATACGACTCAAACCCCAATTCATCAGCCTTCTTGATACCCCATGCCATTAAAAGCCTGCCGACGCCGAGACGGCGATAGTGTGGATGGACAAAGCAGATATCAAGAACTAAATAACGTAGTTTATCAGCCAAAGTGAAGAGTGTAAAGTACACATCACGGCAAGTTGCAATCATACAAATATGGGGCTTTGTCATGTACTTCATTCGAGGCGTCAAAAATTGGCCCATGAGGGAATTCGCCATCTCTCTACTTTCACCCTTAGGATACCATGTACACTCCTCCTCAGATTGAACGCCGTATGGATTCGTTTCGTAGATATGCCAACAAGCTGCACCAGCTATTTTTCCTGTCTCACTGTCAACAGCCTTAATCCAGTGGCTGGTCGGATCTCCTCTGTGCCAGCGAAGCTGACGTTCCGTTGACTCTTTCAATGCTGCTGCTCGAGCTTCGGGACCATCGCCGAAGATGGGGAAGAATAGGCGTATCAATCTACAGTACGGCTGTTCGTAGGAAGCCCATTCCACCCGGACCAGCTCGTCGAAGTCATCGTCCGCGCTGACTTGGCTGGCATCGAAGGGCATTATGGAGCTGTAACCACAACTGAGATACTGGCTTTGTAGTAGCCCTCAATGGATATCGGCGCTCTGGCTTGAGAAGTTTCTCGCTAGAGGGGGTTATGGAATTGATCGGCGAGTAGACTCGCGCAACCTCGCGTACGCTAAGGTATCATACCTCAGCAGGTAATCTTCCTTGTATCTTTACTGTCTTATATGTAGCGTCGTAATCCCATGTCTGGTGAGGGGATCGCGCTGCACCACTGATGTAACCTTGGTCATCCTCTGCCCACCATAAACCAACCTAGACTAGAGCGGCCAACAGAGTTGGCATTTGCCCACATTGTTTGCACACCGACGGCAAAAGCATGGCGCTACTTACGACGGAATCGGGTTACTTGCAGCGACTTTACACTTCTGCCCAGCCATCCCCTTGAAAGCACATGCATGCCGTGCCATTGTCTCGCATGATAGCCTTGCAAGTGGAATCGGGATTGGGAGATGTAACCATCAATTAATCCAAAAGACCGACACGGGGAGCCTGCGCCTATGATTCGCCCAGTGTCTGCACCATCACTGCACCGTCAGTTGGGGGAGCTGGGTTCCAAACCACCTACATCGGTGTTCAGATCATAGACTTCCCCCACCTTTTTCGTCTCTACCCTAGCTAAAATTGTGCTCCCAGGGAGGCTTTGCTCTCTTGGAATCTCACATCGCCGAAGGTTGCCTATGAGCGACTCTTGAGAGCTATCTTTCAATATAAGCCGGGTATCAAACGAAATTATCATGACGGGTTCTGTCTTCCTCTCCAAACCATATATTTTCGCTATGTGAAACACTTCAATACCAATACCCTTGGCATCGATAGTGCAGCAGTCAATTGAACAGCATTCGGGGGTCTCAACATGGAAGCCAGAGAAGATGATATCAGTCTCTTCTCCGCTGCTTCAAAGTCTGACGAAAATCCTTTGTTAAGAGAGACGGCCGACAAAGACAGCCAGGAGGGAAGGACAAACAGTTCTCGCAACGGCTTCCTTTCTCGGTACAACAAGTCAGCCTCATCTATTCTCTTCTTGATCTCTGTGACAACCAACATTGCATTGTGCGTATCTCTATTGGTTTCTAGAAGCCATGTGACTCATGAGCGTTCCACTTACGGTCTGCATGTCCAACATGAAATGTCTTCGGACTTGTACTAACGAAGGCTCCAGCTGGCCTTCCCAGCCACAACTATATTCCTTTTGAATGGGCGACGGACTATGCCACCGAGAATCTTACTCTAGCAGCCGAACTTTGGGACGGCATAGATTTTGATCCGGGTTTCGTTGCTTTACCCTACGACTGGACCGATTCAAAAGAATTACCACGCGCACAGCCCTTCCCTTGGGACAAAAGCCAAGGGCTGTACGTCTTAAATGGTTATCACGCTCTTCACTGCCTGGTACAGCGCACCTCAAAGCTATCCGTTATCCAAACTAATGCCCCTTCAGAAAAATATCCATCGATCCATTCGACAGCACTATCTGGGGCTACCGCAGTCCCTACCCCTAATACACATAACCCATTGCATGGATGCCTTGCGTGGCGACATAATATGCCATGCTGATGACACACCTCGTTATACAACGGCCACAAAGTCGCCGGAGAGCGCTGTGGGACAGCTACGGCAGTGCAGAAACTGGGCGATTCTGGAGAAATGGGCCAAAGAACGAACATCTTGTTACAACTACATCAGCCACGAAGCGGATCAAATCGATCAGTTCGAGCGCTTCAAATTCTGCCCGCCGGATTCGTCTTACTGGCCTGAGGTCCGTAAGCATTTTCGTAAGGGCCCGGATTGGATGCCTGTGAGTGGAGACGACAATACTTTAGATGATGGATTTGAAAGTATCACGGAGTCGATAGCGCCGCGTGGTTGAGAGATTATATACGGATGCAATAGAGTATAGAAGATTGTGCTCACTGGTACCAACACTTACAGGCATCACACGCATGAACCATCAGCACTAAGGAGGGTAACAACAACAGTAACTGAAGGAGGATATTGCTAGTTCAATCACACATGAGTACAAACCCATCTACAATAAAAAGTCAAATATATTTGGGGTTGGAAGATAGCGAAGTTATCATCACTGAGACTTTCATACAACAAACACGATGATAATCATTCTGTTATGTCTTCGTAAGTAGCGATCTACCCTTTGGCGTCGAACGTCCACTCCCGTGCCTTATCGGTGCTCTGGCTTGCTGTGGAGTCCGCTGTAGATCTCATGCTATATGATGTCACCTATCCCCAATGAATTTTGTTTCTCATCAACGAGCAAAGCTACAAAAATCCTTCAATGCAGGACCCCTCGGACATTACCTATTTATAAGCACATTGCTTCCCTATCTTTTGTCCTAGTCTCTTTAATCTGCCCATCTTTGCTTGCCTAAGGAATCTGCAGCACAGGCATTCTTACGGACATCACGGCGCTCCATCTCGATCATGTCGATGGCCTCAAAAAAGCCCGCTGATAAGGGCACCTACGTTTTTGATCGCAACCACGCTGCAACTTCACGGTCAGTCAACCTCTCTCAGTAATATCTGGAAATGAGACAACACTAAATCAAGTCTTCTGTTACAGTCTTAATTACCAATACTACCTTTGGCAAAACGCCATCGGCTTCCACCTCCATCCTAGGATCCCCCCGCTTCCCCCCGACGCCCACATTGCGGACGTAGCGACAGGGTCGGGGTATCACCTTTCTCTCTTTCCCTCCTTCCCCCCTCCTTCCTCCCTTAATACTCTCACAGACGTGACCAAACTAAACATGCGTCCCCATCCCCCAGGATCTGGCTCCTCGACCTCGCATCTTCCCTTCCCCCCACAAACCACTTTACCGGCCTCGACATAAGTCTAGCGCAATGTCCATCCCCCGCCTGGCTCCCCCCAAACATCCAATTTCGTCCCTGGGATTTTTTCACCGAGGTCCCGTCCGACCTAGTCGCAAAGTACGATGTGGTGCATATACGGCTCATTGCCGTGACGATTAGGAACAACGACCCAACGGAAGTGATTAACAATATCGCAAGGCTATTGAGTATGTTGATATCACCATTTCAACTATTGATTTGAGACGGACATGAATGGGTCATGAAGTACGTGAGGCTGACGAGGATTGGTGATAGAGCCGGGCGGCTATCTGCAATGGGACGAACTCGACACCCCCACCGCGCACGTCACGTCCGCCGCACCGGAGTTGGAAACAGAGGCGCTGGAGCAGTTGCGCGACTTATTGATATCGCCGATGAAAGGGCGGAATGGCGAGTATGGACCTCGAGATGAAAAGAAACCCCAATTCGAAAGAGCCATCGTTGATCACTATTTGGTATACAGAACCCTCCTCGGCCCCCGCGACTGGATCCAAGCCATCCCAGACATTCTTGGAAGAAATGGATTCTGTAGCGTGCAGAAGCATGTTTACTGCGAGGCCCGGCATATGGCTGGTTTCTGGAATGATGTGTACGTCAAGTCCCTAAATAGCCGTCCAGTCCCCAACTGTCACTTTGGCCGCTTTTTCACGTCTTCGAACGCCGTGACCAAGATCGCATTTGCGCTATTGTCTTGCGTTTCAGTTTGAAGTTTACGGGAATGTAGGATCCTGTGTACACTCACGGCTAACGAAAGTAGATGGGTCCTCTCCGCCGATGAATTCGCAGACGTGATGCTGAAGACGGGCGATGCGGAAAAGGAGAAACAGTTGAGGAGTATGGTATCAAAAGCGTCGAGGGAGAGCAGGGCTGGGGCTGCGGTAAGATATAGTAAGATGTCCGTTGTTGCGCGAAAGATGTAGTTATCGCTGTAATTACCTCTATTCCTCCTTCGTCTAAGAATGCCTTATGAGCGAACCGTACTATAGAGGATAAGGCTAATAGATTTATTTACCTCTAAATGTAGTGCCTATAGGTTACGTATAATTCTAATAACTTCAGATACGACGGAAGAAGATATAATCGACTGGTAAACCCGTAATAATTAACTATCCTGTGCTTTCATATACGAAATGGGGGGGGATTTTTTCTTGTTTGGTGCCAAGGTTTCGCATGAGTCCTGAATACGCTAAATATATATTAACCGGGATTATTTATAAAAGTAGGCGTGTAATATTATCAAGGACGTGTAAGAGGAAGCATGAAAAGATTTTATAAAAAAATAATGGTAGCGCTAATATCTCTATAGAAGAAGGAAGATTAGAAGATGGAAGATTAGAAGATGGAAGATTGTAAGCTGTTGTAGAAAGCAGGAAGAGTGTGGAGATATTCAAATACCGTCAGCTACCGGCTGAGATTTCCTTATGCACGGTCACTGACGGAAAGACGCATCTGTATGTGCATTGATGCTTCATCGAAGTCAGTGACACTTGCGTCATTGAAGAATAATAAGATGGGACAGTTAAAGCTGTCACGAAGAGAGTGTTGAATCCTCAATCCCAGCGATGTGGCACATGGCTCGAATGTTGATGTATCAAGGCCTTTTGTCACTCCGATTCAATCTATCATTTCTTGAACATCTGCTGTTAGTACCCACTGCTTGGGTAAGGAATGATAGTGATTCCTCCCTCTGCTCATTAACATTGGGGTGCTTTCTAAGTCTGTCAGTTTCGCTGTCACTGTCGCTATCGCCGTCACTGAGACCGGGAGGATATTCCAGGAAGCTAGTATCGGACGTGAAGTAAACTCAATAGGAATACGCACTTTCAAGAATAGGCCCGCAGAAACAATCTGTGTAGCCGAAGACCGTGAAACTCTGGCTCACTCTTGGGCATTTCTGTACTTGTGTCATACCATGACGAGATGATGTAAACCCAGTATATGAGCTTTTGTCCTTGAAATCTCTTCTGTTGCGTATGTGCCGGCTTCCACCTCTTTCCCTCTTTCAATTTTCTATAGCCATCTCCTCCATCGCCTCCACCGCCCTCTCCAGCTCTCTAATTCTTCCACCCACCCTCGTTCTGATCTCCTCCCCGCCCCTCTCACCGACGGCCTTGTCAAACACTTGTTTCAGTTTCGTAAGCTCTTCAGCAGCGGCGGCACGATCATCAGCTGCGTAGACAGTCTTCTTGAGAGTCTCTTCTGAAGCGATCTCAAACTCGTCGCGGGCTGTTGCGTAGCTGGAGAAGTTTCAGTAATGATACGGTGTTTGGTGTTTGAGGGGCGAGGATGTACAGCTCTTGGATCTCTTCTATCTTTTCGTCCACGGGAGTCCTGTTAGATTGGGAGGCTTGGCGTATAGGGAGGCGAAGTATTGCAGAGTGAGACTGATGGGGAAATTGTGGGATGATGCGGGGCCGCGGATGGAAATTGGTTACATAAGAGAAACGAAGAATATGTCGTGCAAACATTCTCGAGAAAGTTGTAGGGAATCAATGAATACAGGGACAAGGTATTGCTTATCAAATCTGTCGCCAAATTTCTCCAAGGGCAAGCAGCTAGTCGCCCGTCTACGGCGCCGACCGTGATCCACCCATGTATGAAGAGCCCGCACCTGTCACCTTCGCTGTGGCTTCTTTGAATTGAAAACGAGACACCAACTCCGGTATGTTGTAAAGACGGAATTTAGCTGCACCTAGAGCCAAGCCCGAAAAGGCTAGTATATTCTAGCGCCACATCTCAGTTGATTACATAATGTTATTTTTCGTATTCTGCGTGTTCGGTAGAACAAGTATAACCATGGTTCACGACCATGAACCTTTACTTCGCGCTAGGATTGATTACACAAGTACCCAACTGAACTGTCTATGAGTTCCGGAACTTATCATGGTGTACTTGGCGGTTGGTGTCCTAGTGGTCACACTGTCAGTCACCATATACTCGTATAGGTCTTCGAAGCGTCCTCAACCCCAACTCCAATGGAGGAGTAAAGAGAAGGCCGCAGCAGTGCTATCAAAGGTTGAAGATCAGGATCATGTCGACCAGAAGCCAGACAGCATACCGACTTTTACACTCGATGATGGCGAGGAACAGACGGCAAAAGGAGCGTCTGCGCCAGATCAGATTCCTGCCATAGCTCCCAACTTCATTGTGAAGCCCGCCCCTCAACCGCAACCACCATTATGGCAAGACCGAGTAATGATGCCGCCTCCCGTTCACACAAAACCCAATGCCAGACGGAAAGCCGACCAGAAAGTCGATCGCCTCATGTCGCCACCCTCTCGCCCAAACTCTACCACCGCTACATTCAAAACCCCACCCAAGTCCTCCACAGCTCTTCGCCCGCCCCCTTCAGCAGCCTCAACATTACGTGCGCCACCATCAGGCCCTCCGAAGGCATCCAATCTGTCTCTCGCTCCCTCGATATCCACCTTGGCACCCTCAGCTCGGCCATCCAAAAAGGTCCTCCTAGATCCCGGCCACTCACCCCTCGATTGGGCACACCTGACCGCGAACCCACCTAATGCAACCTTCCTGCGGGGCCCCGACGTCCCTCCTAACCTCATCCGTGTTCCACCTTCCGCCTTGCAATACCATACTGGACGAAAGGGGAAGGATGCTTGGGGTGTATATCAGGGCAAGGTGTACAATATGAGCCCGTATATGAAGTTTCACCCTGGAGGCGTGGACCAGTTGATGAGAGGCGCGGGGAAGGAGAAGGAGGGTGAAAAGCTGTTCAATGAGATCCATCCGTGGGTCAGTTGGGAGAATATGCTGGGGGAATGCCTGGTTGGGATTCTCGTTAGTGAAAATGAGGCGCAGGCCGATAGAGAGGAAGGGGAGAGTCAGATGGACGAGATGGACTAGCACAGAGGAGACTGCACTTGTTCCGACCATCTCCACGGCATTTGCGAGCGAGCGAGCGCGCGATCATGAATTTCTTTGACGACATAGACGATCTATTGCATTTGTAAGATACCCTGCTTTCACATACAATATACGACCGGATCTTCACCCCCAAATTCCATGTCTCCACATCCATCAACCCCTTATCCCCCCCTCCCTCTACCCCAATTCCCCTCCTGCCACCCTCCCCCTTCCACACTCAAATATCCATCCATCCATCCACAGACCATCACAACTCATCCCTCCCCACCCCCTCAATCCCCACCAACTCCGTCTCAAACACCAGCGTGCTCCCCGCCGGTATCGGCCCCATAGCCCGATCCCCATACCCAAACGCCGGCGGGATCGTCAACACCCGCTTGTCGCCGATACACATCTCCAGCAGTCCCTCGTCCCAGCCTTTGATCACTTGGCCCTTGCCGACGGTGAAGCTGAGGGGTTGGCCGCGGGTGTAGGAGGTGTCGAATTCGGTGCCGTCGGCGGCGAGGGTGCCGCGGTAGTGGACTTGTATCTGTGGGCGGGGGGTGGGGGTTAGATGGAGGAGAGGTTGTGCGGGAAGGGTGGGGGGAGGGGGAGGAAGAGGTTGGGGGATGCGGAATGGGTTGGAGAGGGTAGGGGAATATGGGATGGGAGACGTACAGCATCTCCACGCTGCGTCTTCCGCTCGCATGTGTTCCGGACTGTGTATTCTGTCGTGACCTCTGCTGCCAGTGCCGAGAGGGGGAGGAGGAAAGCAGCTGCGGCGAGGGAGGTGGGGAGACGCATCGTTGCGGGTAGTGGTGGTGGTAGTGATTTGAGGAGAATTGAGATGGAGGGGGAAGGGGAAGGGGAGGTAAACAGTGTGAGGTTCAATGATGTTGTATTTGGGATTGTTGGAGGCTTGTAGGTAGTTTGTAGGATTGACAGCTCGCTTGGAACTTCGGTTTCGGGCGCCGCGCGGCTGTTCATTTGTAGGGGATTGAGTACTTTAAGTAGCAACAATGCTTTACTTCATCTCTACATTCGGAGTCTATCATTATTCAAACATCTTTGCCACTTACCTTGGGTTAAATCCAGCTCTGAGGCGGAGGCAGCCATCGAAGCCTACGACAAAGGAGGGAAATGGGACAAGGTGCTCCCACAATCCATATAATCCTCCGGAATCTACTCCCTCCTATTCTGTACTGATGGTATCGCTCGATCCTATGTATGCAGTCCCAAGCGCTACTTTTGAATTCCATCCATCTCCATACCTAGTATCAGAGTTAGCGCGTATACATCTCCGTTTCCAACCCACAGCTTTCCCTCTGGAATGGAACTACAGTGCAACACTCACGCAAAATTGAGATAAGTCCGCCGAAACCTCATCCCCTCGATCAAGTACAATCGCATTCCCTCCAGGACATCCTTCAGACTACCCCACCTCCAGAACAATCCAGGTGCGAGGTTCTCGACCCACAATTCGATACCATCCCCAAGGTCGTACGCGAATCTCTGCCAGCCGTCGACTGTTGGAGGATATGTGCTTTGTCGCCCCACTGCCTCTACGCCCTGATTCACGAAATCTTCGGCGACCGCGATCAGACTACCCATCTTCACAGGGTCGAGGGGACGACGGCGAAGGCCGAAACCGAGGTGTAGGTAGATTCGCGTGTCGGGGACGTGGAACTTGTAGGGTAGAAATGCTATGTCGGTGACGTTTGCAAAATGCGAAATGTTCGACGCGTGGACGCCATTATTCGGAGGCAGACTCAAGACATCAAGAGATGGTATCGAAGCTGGTGGTGACAAAGAGGTAGCGGTCTGAGCTGACAGGTAGAGCAAGAACCACAACAGGGAGGTGCGCATTGTAAACGAGGAGCATTCACGGTAAGATTCACAGTTCCAAGAGAGAGTCGATGCATGCTGTTAGATTTCCATCCCAACGTGACGAGTTGCGCCACGATTCGCTATATGCGCTGCGTGCCACCATGTGCCCGGTGCTCTGGTACATGCGAAGAGGCGGATAATATACCCGCGTGCAAGAATCCAATCAACTCAGCGAAAAGCTGGGAATTCGGGTCTAGGATAGGATCTTACCTTCCATGGAGTCTCGGAGACGGTGTCGACTGATATGAAGTATGACAATTCAGCCCCTGTAAATCTGGTAACAGTACAGACGGTATGGATACGAGAGACGATCATGAAGCTACAGAGATCACTTCCCGGCGCCCTTCTGTACTAAAGAGAAAGAAACTCAATGCAACCGTTGTCGAATGCATGCCATCAGTCGAGTTCAGTATTCATCACTGTAGATAGTCAGTTATCCTATACCATCCTCCCGAAGCTACCTAATCGGTACATACATAGAACCACACAATAGTACCAGAGTATCGTTCGGTGATCCTATTGCCAAGAAATAGAAAAGACCTGCGGAGGCACTTTTGAATACATACAATCACATGAGTGTTAGCCACTGAGTATGACCGATGTGCCCATCTGGGATTGGCATGATCCCAGCATTGGCCATGTTGAGCTTGATAGAGGTCGTAAGTTACGTGTCTGAGCTCGAATCGAGGTGGTGGAAGAGTAGACGGCAACATATTTTGGGTGTCCTTCATCTCACTTGAATCCTCTCGGGGTACATTTTGGCCTTTCACTCATAATTTCCAACGTGATTTTTTTCATCAGTCTGTCAGTGAACTCTATTCCGAGCCCCCTTCGATGACTTTTGCTTAGCATACCATTCAAGAATATTTTCATTTCATTGATATCAGCCTCTTGATTTCTCTACATCTTAGCTTAGGGTGGCTCAAAAGCTGATTCTCCTTCGACTCTATTACGGGCGACTGTAGGTTAGACAGCGATCCCTTGCGATGATTACGCCATGTCGGCGTCACCTCTCCAAGGCGGTTGTGATGGCTTCATGGCCTGTAATGGAGGCGACTTGAAAGAATACCGTTTGTTCTTCCTCTTTTACTGAGTCGTCAGGTCCTTCTATTGGCACTTTACTTGCACTCTTTCATGTAAGCCTTGAAAATCGAACTCGCAGTCATGAAAATATGAATATATCCTCAGATTGAGGCAAAATGTCATCGATGATTGGTCTCCACTGGCACAGCCCTGCTTAACTGATTCCCAATCTCGTCGAACATCTGCTGGCAAGCTTGTTGCAAGCTGTAAAGAGCTTTAATTGGGTAAGATCTGATTTTCCGTCCCTGTCAGGTTTACCCCTTTCGAATCCGGACTCATAGCCTGATGTTCTGCCCAGATAGAGTCTCTGGAAGAGAATAGATTGTAACGAATCGGTCCCGGCTCACGGCATCTGAATCGAAGTGATAATCTAAGACGTAACTGTGTCCTGTCAAGGGTCTGGTTGTGCATCGACTACAACCGGTACAGATCGCTCTGTTCCCGGCGCTGTAGCATAATTTGCCTACTTTTGACAAGTTCGTTGATATGTGTGCTACATCGACCACCACTATCACCGGACTTCTTTGGTTTCCAACATGTTTTGCAAGTGAGACTTTGTAGGCACCCGATTTCTTTTTAAATTTGGTGAACGACTTACGATGGTAAGTCACAGATGATCGGGATCATAAGCCCAATAGTATACTAGATCAACAGATTTTTTCCTTGCATCGTTCTTTCTGTTTTCCCATCTATTCTTCGTTGATGATTTGCGAAGCCTACAATGAATCGCATGCCGAAGGTCCCCAAGTCGTTGATATCTTCCTTGCCTCCTTACTTCCATGCCTCCAAAACGTTTCTCAAAGCATACCATATAGCAATACACTAGTACTACCTAGTCATAAATGCTGATGTTCACAAGAAGTTGTTGAAGGAGCGAATATTGTAAGCACGACAGGTGTATGGTCCTTTCTCGAGCTGAGTACAACCCATTATCAACGAAAGTGTTGCTTTTCTGATCCTCTGCGCATTTATTTATGTGGCTGAGTTGGTGAGTCTGCTTACTTCCATTAACGATCGTGAGACATGGTCGCTTATTCGAGCTCTCCAATGCTGCGCAAGTAGTAGGGCGTCTTCGGATATATAGCGAAAGAAGATGCGATCTATGCGCGAAAAGAACGATCTCATCCAAGAGTAACGGCTGTTCTTATTTATCGACGTTATTGTCCCACAATCTTGATCCTCCCGCCGGCATATCCATCGCTCAGATGGCTTTCATTTCAGCAGCACCGCTATATCCAGATTTATCACTGTGCAATGCCTGGTACTCTGGCTGGCAAGCGAATTTACCCAACTTAGCTGATTGCCGTTCTGCATACGACAAGCTACCAAGTGGCGCGACTCCAGTCACGTTCATCACCCATTTGTACCCAAGCCATACTCCACCTGGCGTGCCGTTAGTTATAGCAAGTGGTTAGTCTTCGTCATCTAGCAACATCATATACAATCTTGAAAACCGTTTTCTAAGGTGGCATATGACAGGGAATTGTGAGATTCATTTCGAATTATCGGGCCTTGGCGCCTTCCATGTTGGGCGTATTCAGTTCGTGCCCGATGAAATTCGCTCCATGGCGGCGCGGGTCCTCGACCAGTGCGTCGTTGGGGAACATCAGGGCGGGTATATAACCAAAGGCATTCATGCTTTAACGGACTTCGTAACCGACCCATTCACTGATTTCAATGATGACTTTCGTGAGTGCGGCGATGTCTTTTCTGCATTTGGTTGTACTGACACGTGATTGAAGCTGCGAAAACAGCGTTTTGGACACTGTCGATTTGGAGGCGTAAAGAAGATGATCCGTGGTTCAATCCTGGCAATCAAGATCCGTTTGTAGGAGGTCTCATTAGAGAAAAACTCGATATCGCTGCCTCAATGCACCCTAGTGGAACTGCAGAACGAACGATATTGGAGAAGCGGGCTGATTTCCTTGCTACTTCTCTCGAACATATGTATCGTGGAGACCATGCTCCTGATTGGTGGGACTCTCACCGTCCGAAGCTGAGCTTGCCAGTCGGTACCAACGGAACAGCTGCTTGTGGTAGGATATCAGGAGTGGCTGGTAGCGGTAATGATAGTTGCAATCGCTTGGTGGAGAGGGGTTAAGCGATTGGCAAGCCTTAGGAGTTTATTCGTTACCTACGATGACGGTAACTAATAGTAGCTATCGAATTACTCCGAGAAGAGTCACGGACGTTGCGTACATTTCGCATATGAAGCATTATCCAGGTGTGCAAGGACTGTCCAAGGACTTGATAACTGACTCACCCAAGTCTTGTTTTTCAAAAAGGACCCTATGGGGTAGCTTGAAGCCTCCTATTGAGCTGTAACTGTACAAGTATAATGACGAAGTCCGTGTACATCGTCCTAAGCTCCTAGAGAAAGACTAGTCTCGATGATGCGATAATAGAAACCTCTCCTGTACAGGCATCAACAAATTATTGGAAGTACACAACACACCAAATATACGATATTCATCGATCGAAATCACATAAGTGTCCCACCCCTTTGTAGCCCTCTTATGAGAAAGACTTCTTATACCAGAATCAATTTTGTCTTCGATAGCAACAAGCATCCCGCAACTCTATACAGGGACCCAGAGCAGCAATTGAATACATCAGGTGCGGGACCCAGTAGGCATCGTAGACCATTCTCATGGAAGCGATGTTGAATGACCGATGACAGGTGATAGTATAGCAGCTAGACTAACAGTCTCTTGAGATCTGCTTCAAGATCCGCAGGAATCTTGGAGGGTCAATTGAGCCTATAGCATTGGTGGGACGTCGTGAGATGTCAAGCAGAATTTTCGAGTACCCGATATTATCACGTGACGGTTTTCTCAATACGCTAGAGTGGAATGGCCGATTGCAGATTATAGACGTGGAGGCTTGACATTCGCAATTAGTGACACGGAGCGCGAATGGAGGCGGAGAGGCAATATGTTGTATAGCTTCGTCTTTGGATTGGAAGATCCATGGGTCATGGTCCACTCAAGGACGACTCACGTATTTATATCCTGGCTGTCATAGCCTCTTCAGAAATTGCATTCGAGGATGAGGCGCTCTGCAACATACCGTACAGCTTAGTGACGATTTTCCAACGGATATAAAATGATAGAACGAGGACGACCATTGATAGAGACAGGTTTTGCAACCCCGTGATTTTCTATAATCGTACACATACTGCTATGACATACAACAAAAATAACATGAAGGAAAGGATTGAAACAGAACATTCCATCATACGCTAACATGCTTCATATACAGTGTTGTGTAGCATACAAAGAAGAATCTCAACCCTGAAAATCACACACACACCATCCAAGTCCCCTCATCCAACGATCACACACCCTCCCCAATATTCCCATCCACAATACAGATACAAAAGGATAAACATAAAGGCGTGAGCCCATCGACTACTATAGCGCAATATTCTAGCAACAACCAACGACAGGCGCTACCCAATCAAGAAAACCAAGACTATCTACCTTCATCTATAAGAGGAATTGGGATAGTATCGTGCATCCGCATCCTTCCTCGACGGGTACGAATCCTTTCTCGAATCCCTACCTCTACCATCACTCCCGCTCTCCAAGAAGCTATTCGTATAATAACGCGAGTCCTGTCGCTTGTCGCTCTGGATATCGGCATCGCGGGGGGTGTAGGGATTTCGGTCGGATTGATGGATTGAGAGTGGCTTTAGGTATGATTTTGGATTGCTGGTGTGGTGCGGGGGATATGGATCTTGAGAGCGGGTTTGGGTTGTTGGGGTGGGGTTGCGGGGGTGGATGGAGGTGGTGCGGGGAGGGGAGAGGTAGGTGGTTGGGTAGGCGGGGGGGTAGGTTGGAGTTTTCTGCTGCTGTTGTTGATGATAATGTTGTTGTTTGGGTTCTGGGAAGATGATTAGTTGGGGGTTGAAGCGGTGAAGCGGTGAAGCAGTGGGAAGGATAGTACCTCTGTGGATCGAGAGTGGTTCGAGGTAGCTTTTGCTGCTTCGGGGGGAGGGGGTGGAGGGGCGGCTGGAGCCGCTTGAGTGGTAGCCTCTGTCTGACATTGTGGATGTTGTGGTGTGTGGGAGGTGTGGGGTGTTGGTGGTGATTGGCTTGGGTGGGAGGGACGGAGGTAGAGGTGGAGTTGAAGGTGATCGGGATCCGCGGTGCGTAGTTAAAGGATGGTTTAGGGTTGGATCTTGGTCAAAGAAGGACAGGCAACCCCAATGCTTGTCGAAAAAAGCTGACGGAGATGTGAGATGAAAGCAGGATTGAGACTGTAGCAGAGGATCGTATAGACTGATGATATTGCTTGAAGGAGAATAGTCTTTACGTATGTACTCAGATGAAAATCATGCAGTGGTATTGTATGCGTACGCTGAATGTTGATATAAGTAGGATGAAAAAGAAATGTAGGAAACGTGTGCCTCAGGAATATATATACAAATACAAAGACGCAGTCCATTACGCAAAACACCCGGTGAATCTTCAGACCTAGCTATCTTAATGCTGCCTAAAGACAAAGACTGGCCGGTCATGCTACGCCCTGGCCATGGCCACGGAATGGCCGTCCCCTCTGGCCGGTGAGCCCGAAACGGCTAAGCTTGTACGACCAGAGCCTCGATTTCTGAGAGACGAAAGATGGCCGGACCATGGAATCTGGGATATATGACTTCTTCAGTCCTCTCTATCATGGCTATGCTAACGTAGCACACACCCGTATGGTGGACGGGTGGCCGAGCTCGGGGGGCTTGAAGAAGGCGCAGACGCGCGCGCCGTGCTGAGCAGAGGCCATGCAAGGCATAACGAGGAACACCCTGAGAGCGATGGAGGATGTCATTCGCTGACAGTCGCGGAAGTGTGTTGGCCAAAGGGAACATGGTGGTTACTGGCTGGTTTCCTGCATAGTCTGGAAAGTCCAACGTTCAACCTTGGAGGCGGAGCATGAGGAGCATGCGGACAAGGCTGGAGAGCGCCTGGGTCGCCAATGAACTGCTGCGCGCAGCCTTAATAATAGGGTTCAGCTTGAGACGAATGCTCTTTGCACTGCCTGCTCTTGAGCTGGATGAATGATACAGGAGGTCCAGCGACTTGTACAAATGCGTAGAAGTAGCTGCAGGTATCATCTGATTGGCCTAAAATTAACGCTAGCCCTAGCATAGAGTAGGGCCTTGGCAGCTCCGTCGCCACGGCGATCATGCTAACTCCACTCACACACTATTCCAATGTGTCGACCATTATCTTACTATTGGCGTTATCATACATACACTGTCCTATCACTGACCTTTCATGGATGATAGAGTATGCAATTGTCTTGAACAATGCAGCCTTTACCATCGGAGTACCAGTACCTCAATTGAATCATCAAACATCTACCTGCTTGACCATACCGATATGGCTCTCTTAATCATAATAATTGTCTGCAGTACGAGGGCTCAGTGTTAGTACGTCGTCTTCTGGATGAATGTCAAGAGTATTGGAATATATGTTCACGGCAGTCGAAGTCAGAGACGGGCTTCTCCAGGTGTCCGTGGCTCGCTCACGAATTACATGACTTCGGCAAGATTACTTAATGCAAGTTGCATCATGCCACAGCGCGTCTGCGGCATGGATAATCATAGCCATATGTGACATATACATCAAATCGTCACAAAGCTTGGTCTTAGGGAATCATCTCCCCATAAAGAATGGAATGTAAACATGGCATGAAGAAGTACCACTGCATATGATCCTACCGCTGCTAGAGAACTTAATACGTCGATCCGCTTGGTGACTAGTTGTGAAGTCACTTACTATCTCTAGCCCTTTATTGACCCGAGCATGCAGCAAGAACAATGCAGAATCGACCTACCCCAGGAGACGTGTCTTAGAGTCCGACATTTAAATTACCTACTGTGTACCCATCCACGGCCGTTTGGCTTCAAGACTTCCTATTGATCATTTCTAGAAGGTTGAAATTTCTACTATAACCACTTCGTGGTTTATATCGTAACATCTAATACAGCATCCACTTAGTGGCGTCTTCTCTCCGAGAGAAGTGAAGGTTTGGCCAATTAGAATATCTAATCTAACAATGGCACCCATATAATTCCAAGCCAGTGCACTATCAAACTCTCTCCAGGTACCCTCTGAGTAGTATGAAGAAACGGTGAGCCGCTATATCTCTACCAATGGGATCAGACACACGTGTTGAAGGCGTCCTGGAAATATTGATGTGGACGATGTTGATACATATAGACACGCCAAGTCTCATGGATTGTCTCCAAAACGTCGTCGGTGGTCTCAACGTATTCACTTTAAGATGTATGCGCTGCTAGCAATCAGAATTGGCAGACCGGTAAGGGCCACGGATAGGATGCAATACCATTCCCGATAGCTCTTGACGAGGCGAGCTTCGAGGTTATATAGAAGGAACTGAAGTTACTGGACGTTTCGATGCCTTCAATGATGGAGGTGGAACCGATGGGGCTTTTGCATAGCCATCTGATGAGAGTAGCAGGTTCGGACAGCGACGCAAGCATAACCTTGTCTCGAAGAAGGTAGTAAATTATTGTCTGGGATTACAAAAAGTCGAAAGATCAATATCGTTGGCCTCTAGGAGATGAGTTCCATCTTTGACCCTATGGATAGGCAATTTCCGCTATATCACTTTCCTCTAATTTGATATATATATAGGTGCGTCAAGATCGTAGCACCTATGACGAATCTTGCCAGTCAAGTGCCAAAACCGGTCGGGACTGGTCCGCATCCGTCATGCAAAAGCTATCAATGCTACCCTGAGGCCGGACACTGCATTTGTCGATGTTCTGTCTCCGCCGTCAAAATTCCTGGTCCCTAGCGGCCAGTATGTCCCCATTCATTGGAGCCGATAGTAGTAAATTTAAGGTGGAACTTAGCTGTCATATCTTCTTCCCAGGCCAGGGACGGGAAATGGTGGCCCTTATCCACTTGGCCAAAGGTCGCGTGCTCACCAGATGACTTAGTTTGGAGGGCGGCATCTGATCGCAGCCATTCAATCCGACAAGCATCGAACGACCTATTACTAGATAGATATCTAACGCGCACGTATTTTTCCCCTGGAAAGGTAAGACATCCGTAATCGACCGGTCAAGCAGAACCCTGGGGATACATGTCAAGTGCACCTTCATATCGGCCATACCAGAAAGCCTTGAGGGTGGCTTAGTGCGCCCTGAGACTACGCTGCTAGAATTACGATCGGAAATGATGTCAATGCCTTTGCCGTACGTCTCCTCTTCAATGTTGCTTCCGAAGATCATTCGTGTCTAGCGGTATCGTGGACGCGTCCAATGTTATGCGGAAATGGGTACTAGGGTCTTTTGCACAATCGCCGACCTTGGTGGGTTTTACCTTATCCTGCATGTTCCATGTCATTGAATAGCTAGACTGGATCGATATATTTGTCAACTTAGTTTTTGCTCTCAAGCCTCGTTTCTTCGAACGCACTTTTCCAGAACCACACAACAATTCAAGCACATCAGCCGCATGATTCAAAGAGCCTCAATCTCTGAAGTACCTGCCAAAGATCACTTTGAACGGATGCTTGCCAGTCGTAGGCCATTTGCGCGACCACAAGACCAACGTTATCACCAATCATGACGTTGATCTTTATGGCTTAGGTTTCGATCATATGGAACGATAACCGTGCGCTACTCTCGGGTCACGTCCGAACATCTCAAGTTGTATGGATGATGATATATTGAACATCTTTTACCACGTACATCACAGATCTCGGCTATTTTCGATGCAGACTGTGTTCTGCGTAGGTTCCTGAGTTACGGAATCCTGAAGTAACGACTAGGATTCAAGGGTCTAATGCTAGAACATTTGTTGTGAGCAGAATTGCCCGGAGCCACTGTCTGCCCGTTGGCTTTCCACGATTACGTGATCAACCTATCCAGGAACCCCTTGGTATGCTCCTCTCTCATACCCATCACCCATTCGTAAGATGAAGACGTATAGATCTCGTCCTCTTAGATTTCCCCAGAAAGAGAGATGGGCCTCCCGCCATCGGGTTATCTGTTTGCCGGTCATCTTTCTCCTAGCCAAATACGCAGCCGCCTAATCAGTTCTAGCAACGGCGCCACGGATTTTGCCTTCCTCTGAAAGGGAAGCGGATCCTGTTGCAATGAGTGTTTGCGACGTTGCAGAGCCTGAGTGTGATGAGCATACCTCCATCTAACGGTCAATGCCATGATGGCTATTAGCGCAACGAGGACAAGGGGGAGCATCACCTCGATCGCAATCATCCAAACCCTTCAAGAAGCAAGTCCTGCAAGGAATCATGCCAGGCCCCGTAGTTGGCTTTGTCCTCTATGAACTTGGAATCCAAAAGAACGGGGTTGAATCAGTGAAAAGAACATATTCGAGGACCTCCTCACGGCACGCTAGGCCCCTAGCGGCGATAATATGTTGTCAAGTACCATGCTCTCCCTTCTCCGATTGTCTTAATTCATCGATACTTGCCAGTGCATATCAATACCGTATATATATACAGCCTTCTCAGGCTGACTGAATCTGATCTCGCGCAGTCGATTGATCCATCTTGGTATCTCCAGAGTGATATAATCTCCAACTCCGTGCGAGATACTCCTGAGCACGTGAAGAGGTAAACTCCCCGATACCAGTAGTATTTTACTTTGGTTAGGTATCGAATATCATACGTGCCACCATTTTTCCTCTTGTAAGTATCGCGTCCTCAATGGACCAGGCTTCTATGTGTTTGAATACCTTCTCTGCGAGCTGCGACAACCGAAGATCATGGTCACATGCTTCGCCTGAATCTTCCCGCCCACGAAGTGCCATCGTGTGTGCTGGTTTTCGTTGTCCTCCCGCCCTCGCAGCTCCCTTGCCCTTCCCATGTGACGCCTTATTGCCACCAGGCTTTTTTCGTCGTAGTCGGTCGAACATCGTTGGGACTTTCCCGTCCTTCTATTTTTCACACACTCGTTGTCTTTGTCAACGCTCCGACAGATTCGATGCATGTAAGCCACCACCGTTCCCACCTGAATTTCCGCTCGGACCTGCTGAGGTGCACTGCTTCTTACATGGCAATTCCATATCTTCAAGTAATTCACAATATGGATAAATGAGCTTTCGGGAGGCACGATTCATGCCACCCATTATCATTCAAAGGTGAGCTGAAGAGATGGTTGTCTGATGTCTTGGACTCTTCGTAGCAGCAATATCAATAGAGTGAGTATATCATATATATAGAGTCTGAAACGAAGGGAGGGTAACTGGTTAGATATGACTTAAGCTTGATAAACATATCCCAGTAAACATCAGAGCACATTTATTCTTGTGGCTGCCGAGCCAGAAGCGAGGTACGCCATGAAAGCGGCGTCAATAGACTTGATGCTGCAATTTTCCAGCGCTGTGGCTTATAGTCAATCTTGAAATCATCCCTTGGTGATAGTGTTGTTGGCTGTGGCGTTCTCGAGGTCTCTCTCAGGTACAGTAGTACCGGTGTACAATGCAATCCGGCAAGGCAAGCTCAGCTCAACCTCCGCGAACTCCAGTACCTTTACAACAACCCGAAGCGGGTGAGTTCAGAATGCTTTCAGATGACTTATTGCAGCATTTCGATGAGAGGCGTTGAGTAGCCCGGTAGTGGTGTAAATTATGTGACATGACCAGTTCGGATAATATAGTGTTGGTAGTAGTTGAGTAAGGGGATGCAGCGCCGTTTCTGTGTCAATGCGAAGTGAGAATTGAATGGAGAGACTGAATATGTATATGTAGAGTTTGCTGAATTTACCTTCGTGAAAAAGGCATGATGACAGATTTGGAATTTGAGCTCGGATTTATACAGGAAGACTAGAGAGCTTACAAGGAAATACGAAAATGAACAACAGGAGCCAGGGGAGAATTCAGAGGACGGGAGGCGGTGGCAGCCATGAAACTGAAGGAGCGTCCTGTCAGCCGACGCTACCGAAGATGCTTGTCAGAGGATTGGTTAACCATGACTAACCCGTGAGGAAGATCGTCTCAGTGACGTTGACGATGACATTTCAAGCGAAATGTTCGCATTCAAGCCTCCCTATCACTCTCTTCGAAAAAGCTCTCCAGCCATATCAGAATCCTTAGTGACGGCGCGAACTGCTACCAATGGAAGAAAATCAATCGACAATGGCCAAAGATGCCAGAGCCGTTCTTCGCTACCTTCCCACTTCGCTCGCTACCGATTCGATCATATGATCGCCCTTGCGATAAAAGATCTCGGGTACTGTTCTTGAGCGACAAAGTATCTTGATAAGAGAAAGATGCTCAGAAAGCAATCTACAATTACTCCCGGGTTGAAGGAGCATTCGGAAATACGGTGCTGCGATTTGCAGTTCCCATAACAAAGATCTGTCAGACACTTCTTGTTCGTGATTCCTCTCACGAATATTACGCGGCCTTGAGTGTAGCTGCGTCTTGAGATGAGGATGATTGTTTTCTCTGTTAGTGACCGGAGTGGACTGTAGGAAGTAAGAAGAGGTGTGGAATATATATATATCATCATATATACCAATTGGGCAGACGTCTCGGTAACATCCAATGCGTCTAATCATTATATGCTCCTTCATGCTCCCTCGCTGCTTGCTCATAATCTCCTTATACTCTCCGATACAACGCTATGCTCCCTTCTTGCTCCCCAGTGTTCCTCTCTGATTACTTCTTGGTTTCTAGTTACCATAGAAAGGATTGACCGTACGCTTTGCGCTCTCCGTAGAGCTCTTCAATATTGCATCCCTTCGTCGAATGTGCGCTTAAGCCGCAATGTAGCAGAAAAATATTCGTCGTCCGCTTTGACCTCTTTTCGTCCTTTGTTATGGCGCGAGCCACGGGGCCCACCAATAGTCTCTGCAGAGGTGGTTAGATTCAGATGTTGCCTCACTTTCATTGAATGGAGATAGGACATACCGTCCAAAGCCTTCATCACTGCAATGCCTGAAGAACCTAACAGCACATACGGAAGGAGCTGGCTAAAGGTCCAGGTATCCTTCTGTCCCACTTGATACCACTTCTCCACTTCCATATTGTTCCTTAATTGTGTGTACTTCACGACTGCGTAGATGACGATCATGGACGTTATGAATGTAGAGAGGACACGAAGTCCCAAAGACACCCAGCGCCTTCCTTGTCCCGGTGGGGATCCAAGACACGGCTCCAAAGAGTAGATCCCGAGCATTACGATAGCAAAGACACAGAAGGTAGAAAGAATCATATACTGAGTGAATCCACCTGCCAGCCGGTCGGCCGCCATGGTCTTGTTGGACGTCACATCACTGATGTACTGGTGGAAGCCTAAGCCTTGGCTACCATTCTTGTTCTCAAAGCATGCCGCGGGGAGGATCGAGAGCGTACCAGCATCACGAGGAAACCATGGGGTGTTCCGGCTTTGAAAAAGGATGCCGGTGTAAACCATGGTCGCAGATATGGAGATGAAGCGCAGTGAGCCGACTAAGTACCCCTTTCGAAAGAACTGGGTTATGTTAATCATGGTGTTAAGGTGTGTGATCATCGACATCAACATCATCACACAGACGAGATTGTAGTGGTAGGCAGATATCTGACAGGCTTTCTTTTCCGTTGCAATAATAAGTGCTATCCCGGTGACGATTTGTTGATCGCTCAAGGTGTGGAGGAGCGATTCGGCACCGTGTTTGAGCTTTCTGTTCTCTTTTTCCCTGGAGGATGTAAGGATCCGACGCTTCAAGATGGAGACATATGCTTACTCTGATTTGGTATATTGAGGCGGACCGCGGGAACGTTTCAAAAGACGCGCCTCGTCGACTAGAAGCAGGAATGCCATGACGATGGAGAGAATGGCGGTGATTATAAAAGCACGAGAGATCTGCCTGAATAAGCTGCATGTTCCAAGTACATTGTGAAAAGGCAGGAATGACGATACCGAGCGTCCACTTATCTCGTTATCTGGAGCGAGTTTTTGATTCGGTTGAAGGTTCGTCGCATAAGCGTAGAAAGAGAAATCACAACTGACTGGTTGGTTACAAGCCGCGCAGGCGCTAGGTGAACTCGGAATATTGCTCATCGTGGGAGAGTAGATCTGTAATGCAAAAATTTCTGCTTCAAGGGAAAACGAATATTGAAATGAAAGGAAACATGACGGTAAAAAGAACGTCTATGAGGAGCAGTGAGACTTTTATAGTAATCTTTTCAAGATGAAAAACCATTCAGGAGACTCAGAGGGGGAGGGGGTGGGGGGGAAGGGGGGGGGAGGGCCAAAAATCTCGGCACTGCTAAAATGTCAACAGCACTTGGATCCTCGCACACAAACGATCTTTGAGCTGTCCTTCGAAGTGACCTGTCTAATCTTGGACGGCTCCACAGCCTTCAGCTTGAGCTGCTTTGTGTCAACTCCAACAACCTGTGTGACCTAATTATGTAACGTTATGATACCTAAGCGCAGCAGTTATAATTTGTTGGATATCTGTTTCAGCCCTATTCTATATGCTTGGCATGGACTACAGCCTTATGTATAATCCCGAGTCTTCATCCAACACTCCTACTAATAGTTCTTTCTTCTCAATCAAGCAAGTAATTACACGAGTATGGCCGCAGTACCCTGCAGTTCTTATATCAGCCTGCTTCGCCGATTCCTCTGAGGGTGCCCCTCCTGGGGTTATCATAGGATGGCCGAATGTATAGTTAAGCGCCAGCCTCGCTGCCCCTTGCAGGCTCCGATCTAATCTGCAACAGGTACGTAATCATGTGCAATGTTCGCCGGTCAATGGAGGAAGGCTCATGAAGAGCGCATCCTTTCGAAACATGTGTTCGCGTAGATCTTCCGGTCAGGGTAAGCCTCCACCGCTGCGACCGAGAACGTGGCTGCCACATGCCCAATCGCTCAGTCGCCCCAAGGCTTTAGGTGAAGTGAGCATGTTATTGAGTGAGTCGCGGCAGGAAGCACTTATCCCGTGATGGAGGGTGGCGTCGCTGGTGATACGCGCACATTCTTACGGTAAGCCTGCCTGCATTCAATTCGAGATTGTAATAGGTGGAGCTGCTGGAGCATGGTTACAGAAATCCTGCAATTCCATTACTATACTCAACCTCGTGTTCAGGAGCGCTAGAGGTTGAGCGCGGGCTTGTCTTCCCCGACCGTCTGCTATGGCAAGGCGAGAAGCTTCCGCGTATTAATAGCTTTGACGACGAACAAACAAGCACATTCTCAAAAAAATCCGGACGGAGCAAGGCTGGACGATATCACCAGGTGGCGACGACTTCGAGAAGATACACCAGTCGCCACCAAGTAGCATGCATTTCAACTACCCTCAGGAACAGAGGTTGTCAATTGAAGGAGCAGGGGTGCAATACTGTAAGCTTACCGCTTTCGGCTTCTTTGTACTCCATCTCTTTTGCTCCCTTGCTAAGCCCCCTTGCTTCCCCGTACTCCCCCGTTCCCTCTATACTCCCTCTTACTCCCTCGTTACTCGCTCTAAAAGCGGCCCTACTACCTTTCCTAATTAAAAACGGTAGTCTTCGATCTTAAATTCGTGGTATATATAATATATACGTCATTTTCCACACGCTGCGTGTATTGCTGAGTCTCCCCATCCACCTCCTTGCTGCAACATCATTGCAACATGCCATTATCAATACCCTTGCGATTCGCGAGGAGCTTTAGTCTTGCTCGGATGCGTCCAACTGTCCCGTATTTCGATCTTAAACCCTTCCTTTATGGCTCTGCTGGCGACCGCCAGCGGATTGCCTCTGAAATCGACGAGGCTCTAGGCCCGGTGGGCTTCATTCAGCTTTACAACCATGGTATTGAGCAGCATAAGGTAGACGAGTGTTTCTAATAGGTGAGTCGAATCACTCCTAGCTGTAATACCTTCGCGTCGGTAGCTCTAAATGCTGATTCGACCGCGAATTACAGAGCAAACGTCTTTTCGCCCTTTTAGAGTCCGGGAAGGGGTCAATCCGTCCATCTTCTCTATCATATAACCCCGGGTACTCGGGTATATGAAACGAGAAGGTTCGCGATGGGATGTGCATGAAAGAGAATTTCGATTGTGGTAATCCAGAGAATCATGAGCGGCATAATAGCTGGCCGACGGAGGAGCTGCTACCAGGCTTTCGCCACTCTACGCAGAACTCCTTTCAGGTATGAAGTCGCCGCTGACGCATACTGATTTTAGCTCATCACTTTGGAGGTAATGCAATTCTCCGATGAGCATTCAGTTCCCTGTCTTTTAAATATAGCTATCAGGCGTGCGCAGTCTGTACGGCATTTTCGAGCATCGAAGCTGTGACCGAAGGCTCAGCACCCTTAATATGAGAAACAGCGTGAGGCTGAAAAGCGCATTGCAAAACAAAAGGCAACTAGCCAGTATGGTACAAAAACGGGGCGCTTACAGGATTACTACCAATCTGCCATTGGCGAGGATTATTGTGGCTTGCATATATTGATAAGGATATGGAACACTGGAGTCGCATTGCAGTCACACTCACATGTGAAACCTGACCTTTCATGGTCGAGAACCGACTTACAGTCAGCCTTGCGTGCTTAATCGTTATGTGTATCTCCAAGTCAAGGGGCAGATCAGGGATTCGGTGGACGGCCACTGGTTACTGTGCGCCCCATCTCGCCCCGTGCACAATCTGCCAATCTTTTCAAGAGGTCACATCCTGTGTACTACTGGGTGCTGAAGGGACAGCCTCCCCTCCTCTGCTGCACCAAGCGAGCACGGGTGTCCTCCATTTCTTTGACTCCATTGCCGCTAAGTGACTGAGGCCCAATCTCGGCGAAAGTGTAACCATCCGGGGAGTACTTGTCGCCATCGTCTCCTAGAAGTTCGAAACTGAGAAGTCGCGTTATCCAAGCGCCTGGTCCCCAACGTCTTACGATGGTGGGTTTGACGTACCAAGGATGTGCCAGATAGTTGAATAACCAATATCTTCTATTTCGACTGTCAGTTCCGGCTTTGATCCAGTGATTGCGCACGAACTCTGGTCGAGGTAGAGCGAGATGGCGAAGTATCAGTCTTTGGCCGTCAAGCGCGCCGTTGACTATATGGCGATAGATGGCAGGAGATTCAGGGTACATCATGGCTTCTCGTAATCGCTCTCCAAGGAGAACTGTAACCATCTTCTTACAAGGATTGCGGTACTTAGACGACCAATTGTGCAGCAGACCATGCAGCTGGACATCCGCAAGCTGCTTGTTTGTAGTGGCCGGAACCATATGTTTCTCTTCGTAAGCCTCGCTCCCAATTTCTGACCTCGTCAAGCCACCGCAGCCCATCTTCCCATCCCTTAGTAGAAGATAGAAGCTTCGGATAGGGTATTTGCATTACATTACCCATGCATTTCCAATAGGTGCCGGAAAAACACATCTCCACAGGTGTCAGAGTCCGCCACTCATATCCATCAATCCACCTGGCAGGCTCCAGTGCGAATATAGATAACGTGTATAGCATATCATCATCTAAGATCTTACCCGACTTCTAATATAGCGAATACAAAAAGCTCATGCGAGCTATAGCCTCGATAGCTCTTTCGGAGGTTAGCTTGTTCAGTCCGAACTCGCGGAGAAGCACCCCAGTATCTGCAGCGCACTTCGAAGCGGTCTCAGTATTCTTGAGCTGTCCGGTAGCCACTAACAGTGACGAGACGGTTGGTATGCCATATGTGTAAGTGGTGGAGTCAGTGGAGCGCATCTAGAGCTCCTGCCGCGGTCTACCTACCCTAAACAGAGCCACAACCATGGAGAACCCGTAAAATTTTTAGAAACTCCAACTCTGCCAGTGTTTTCAGAATAGCCTGAGCATCTTCACTAGTCAAATTCCAAAATCTTCTCGGCCAGCGGGACTGTATCTCTTCTGGAGGCTTTTGCACCGTCGGTAGCGGAGTGCATGGACGAGAACTACGTAGATGAGCGCAGTGGGGCCCAATAGGATCGTCCATCGCTGCAGGATACAGTCGAGTATAGTCCCTACCAAACGCATTGTTCTAAGTCTTATTAAAAACAAGGGTTTTCTTTAAGTCTCACTTGTTATCAATAGTATATTCAAGGTTATTAGGCCTAAATATATTATACGATAACATACTTAACAAAAGTGTATTGCAGAAAGTATCCCTGTGTATATAACTAAGGGGCTGCTAATTATCAGTATTAGGATAGCTCCGTGGGTTGTAGAAAGGAGAGATGGTTTGCTTATCAACTCTAATAAAATCTAACTACATGTAACCGCCTTATACTAGAATTGATCCTCTATAACAGTATGTAGATACAGGGGCATGATGATGGAAGTTATCTTAGACACATATTGTGATGTGTCTCTCGAGACTAAAGGAAGCAACCAGTAGCCAAAGCGGCTATGAATACACATCAATGCCATGCTAGTATCCGTGCCATCATAAGATATACCGAAACATCATTTTCGTATGTAGAAACCCGCATCATTTTCGAGTCTTCATCGCTTCTGAGACTTTGGCCAACTCGGCGGAAACCTTGAGAAAGCCGTCTATCATGGAGTCCTATAGTCCTCGTAATTAGGCAAGTGATTGGAGCAAAGAAACAGTTTATACCATCGAAAACTTACAAGCACTGATTTTGGTAACAGTTTCCATGCCCAGTGGTTCATACCAGCATCTTTCCCCACCCAAATTTCCCCTACTGTACCTTTATCGACCTCGCTTACGACCTTGAGGCCGTATGTCAGCGGATCCGGCGATCCATCTTGGAGGTGGCCATCGGCGAGGCGGTAGACATAGTCGCGGATCACATAGTAATACGAAGTCTCGGGGACCTTGGGCATCTCCACGTTGTCAAAGGCCCGGGTCTTGACACTGGTGGTGATGAGGGTGAGGGTCCGGACTCCGAGAGGCTCGAGCTCGCGTCGCCATATGTCGCTTGCCATGATGAGAGCGGCTTTGGAGGCGTTATACATGCCTGGTTTGCGATGAGAAGCCACATCAGCCCATCGACACTGAATTGGACATGAAAATCAGGGGGAGATATGGTACTGACTTAGGAAAGGCATGGGCACATATCCGGCGGCAGACGAGTGATTGACGACGCAGCCTCGGGCCTCGACAAGAAGAGGAGCGAAGGCTTGCAGCACTGCTAGAGGGGCGAAGAAATTGAGGTCGAACAGTTTGCGGCCGTCGTCGATGTTCAGATCCAACGCCGGCATAACAAGGACTTGGCCACTGTTATTGACGAGGACATCGAGTCGACCACCGGTCTCTGTCGTGACGCTATCCACTGCTGCAGCAATGGATTCTGCGGACAGAACATCAAGTATAAGGATTGTGACGTGAGGTGCCTGGGAGAGATTCGGCGGAGCCTTGGCTGGGTTCCGTACAGTTGCGAAGACATGATATCCCTTCTTCTGAAAGGCTTCGGCTAGGCCTGCGCCAATGCCTCCAGCTGAGCAGCCGGTGATGAGGACGGATTTTCCGAGAGAAGGCATTCTTCCTCTGATGTGCGTTGTTGCTGTGCGGCCTCAGGCTTGGTGCCGTAGTCAGTAGAGCTTTTATCAACACCGAGACAAAATATGTAGGAACAAGTAATGAAAGCCATTAGGAAATTGGAAATCATGACGATAATAAAGGTCCATTTGAGGTTTCTGGTGCATGTACAATCAACAAATAGACGTTGAAGCGAGACCCGCTATACTCGAAACGGCAAACAGTAAAAGCTTGGCACGACACCGTGAGAGTAAATGCAGCAGATCCTCCGTCACCTTAAGAGGGGCGGACGAACATCATCCCTTCCTTTGTCCTCTATTCTCCTCCCTCCTAGGCCCCCTCATCCTTTAACCACTTCTAGGAAACAAAAGAAAACGTGCCAAGAGGTGAGGTCGAAATGGGCGAATCAATAGGGCAGGCCTCTGGCTTGTCATGCAAGATGCCATTCATTGTCTCAGCAAACATTGATAAAGTTGATCCGGCCACCCGAAAGCTAATCAGAAGACACGTTATGCGCGGGAAAAAAAGGAAAAGAGCAGGTCTTGCATCGGCGGATTCGATCCAGAAGCCCAGAACGCAGATCAGGCTACAAGAAGTACTTGACATGTACACACGAATGCAGCATGACTGCTTTGGTACACATCGATACTTCGTCGACTTTCCCATCGAGATAGAACCCTCGATTATTTGGAAGATGCAACAAGGTGCGTGGCGTACAGGCTTTGTAATGAGTTGCGCTGAGTTAAGATGTTAACATGACTGTCAGTCTCGACTGTGGCTATGCGAATCATGTTCCCTTTGCTAACCGAGCTGGGTTTCCAACCCGAAGGCAAAGCGTGGCATTATCCGATCGGACGCGATGCCGCGGCCCTGTATATCAACGCGTTCGCGGTCCAAAGCTTCATTGACAGGGTCTTGCGCCGCCAACCGGAGGACATGGTCAACCCGGTAGCGACGCTACACCACCAGAAGGGGCTCAAACTCATTCGTGAGAGACTCGATGGGGATGACGAAGAAGCGAAAATCTCGGATGCTACGATTGGCGTCGTCTTGAAGTTGGCTAGTGCTGCACATTTTGGTGGACATGTTGAGATCGCTCGGCAGCACATGCGTGGCCTTTGGGAGATGATGAACTTGCGTGGGGGGTTGCGAGTCTTTCAAGACAACCCGAAGCTCCTGGTGGAGGTCTGGAGGTACTGAAAATGCAAGTTCCCCGATAAACCCTCTGTACTGATGCTTCGCAGATGTGACCTTGGTATTGCATTGCTTGCCAACTCAGACCCTGTGTTTTACCGTCAGCCGGCCGAACCATTGCCTGACTATCCGAAGCAGGTGATCTCGAGCTTTAGCCCCAGTATATATTCCCAGGAGGACATGCAACTCGTTCAAGATCTGAATGCAAATTTGGCGGAAGTTTGGCTCGTCACGAGGAAGTTTTGTTTGTTGGCCAACCTGGGGACACAGACTCGAATGCTGATCCAACCTGCAACAATCTACGGAACCATGACGGCGGTCATGTATCGCCTTCTTCGCATGGGCTTTGCAGCCGGCACGCTCGATGAGTCCTTACGGCTTGGCCTATTGGCTTTTACTCATCATGTTTTCTTGCAGTGGCAGGACATGAGACTTCCCTGTCAACCTCTTTCTGAGTCCTATCGAAACTACCTCCAAGTCCACGCCCTCGGGGATACAATTCCCCCTCGGATATCACTGTGGCTCCTCATAATCGGGGCTCTTTCATTGTTTAGCGTTTCGGATGAACCATGGTTGGCTGACTACTTGCGAAGACAAGCCGACAGATGTGGAGTAAAAACGTGGAAAGATGGGCAAGAAATCTTGAAGTCGTCTATGTGGATTTCGCTATTAGACGACAAGTCCGGAAAGCAGATCTACGATTCGCTCACCGAGATGACTGGCCTTGTCTTAGGGACTGATTAGTAAACTGTTCAACGAAAATTGATATGGTGTTGATATTCTAAAAGACCTCTGTTGCCTTCTAAATTATCTATCTACATATTACGTTGTAATAGCAATGAGGAACGAGGCCCGTCGTATGTCGAACAGATCTTGAGGGCCAGGCTGTTCACATCACGCAGATTCTTTAGCAGGCAGAGTAGAACTTCAACATCAGCCTGATCGTACTCTATGGGACACTGGGGTAAAAAAAAGGTGACAGCAGAAGAAAGCAGGTTGGGCAAGAAAGGGTGGGCTTTGAAGTAGCTGAGAGACGGCAACCTTTTATTCAGGCGCACGATCTCGGCGGTGGCCCAGCTGATGCGTTCCTCGTAGGCCGGGGCCATGAGCTGGTGCTCGGCTGCCTGCCACGGCCTCCTCTGGACCGTCCCGTCGAGGCAGACGATGGCACTATACGCCAGCATGTGAGTGAAGAATAGCATGGGATCACGCTCGATCGTCGTGGTCGCGGGCGTCTGCACGTAGTTTCATGCGTCTCTCTATAGCGCAAGCCAGCCACTCGTAGCGGCCCCGGAACCCGCGTGGCTCCTTGCTTCTCTCTGTAGACGACGCCCGGCGGTGCGCCATGCAGCGACTGTACAGAGTGGCCAATCCAACGCATTCGACAAAAGACGGAAGCATCGTCGACGCGTCCTTTGTCAACGCTAATCGGTGCTGACGGGCTGGCTGATCTGAAAGTTGACTTTATGAAGGCGCTCATGGTGGGATCTTAATTTGGTTGAGGAGAAGCAGATTGTTGTAGAGAACTCACGAATGTCTCAACACGGACGAGAAGAAGCCAACAAAGTACTCGAGAATCGAAGAGCTGTAAGGAAGCGTATATCCAAAGACCACGAAGAGCAATGACAAATGACCGATTTTACTGTAGAAACACGAATCTGCACGACGCTTGGGCTCTTGTATCGAATCGTCATCGATCCATTGCTTCCTCAATGATCAATCTGTCATCACAACATCCTCCGCGATCTGTTCACCTCGTACGTCTGACGCGGGCAAAGATTTACGTACTTTAGCTGTCCTTTACCATCGTCCTCCTTATCATCGTCCCCCTCAACATCATCCTCGTCACCCTCGTCCTCCCCACCGTCGTCCTCCTCACTCTCAGTCTCACTAGCATTAGTTGGCTCATATTCTCCTTCCTCTTCTTCATCGTCTTTGGTAGTGTACTGGGTCATCTTATAGTCTGGATCGGATTGTAAGGTCAGTTGTTTGTTTTTAATTCGTCTTTTAAGCACTGCGCAGCGGTAAAATGTAAGTGAGATTATACCTAGTATGAGCTTTATGAAATCGTGCAAAGGGTAAGAATTATCAAAACGAAAGTGAGTTGGATATAAATGCTAAGACTCTACTAAGCCTCTGCTACGCTTTTATCGCCCTAAACTGCATTTGAAAATACGGTGTACGTCGGAGACGGCAGTTTTACGTCCCGAGTTGCATGGACGGTAGTCAGGTTTATGCCTGACTGCGGCGAGGTACCCTGCGCCGCTGTGTGTCCGCATGTGCTTGATCATACGACACCCGTAGTTCAGTTACATCTTCGAGGAGGTCTTCTCTACATACCACGTGTCATGTTCTGGACCGTATCCCTTCCAGCGGACTAAGTATTCTGTTATTAGCTTACCCCGACTATATTTCCTTTGTCGTCTTCCCACAAGCTTCTCAATCTCGTAGGAGTGCCATTCTTTATTCATTTCCTCTACCGGCGGAGGGTGATTGGGTTGTTGCCCAACACTACCAACTTCAACCATATCACCCTGCTCAGCAGTCAGCAAGCGCACCCAAGGAGGCTGGGATGCGTGAGAGATCCCAATGACTTCCAAAGCACGTATCGAGGCGTTGGCCCGAGCAAGCTTTTTCGACAGGCAAGTCGTCGGCACGAAGGCCCTTCGCAACTATAGCAGCCTTTGCCTTCGTGTCTCGAGTCTGCGTACTGTAGTACGTCGAGCGATGTGCCCACGTGCTGTACGAGCATATGACTGGTTGCAGGGCGACAGCTGGTGAGTCGGGAAGAGACACCAACCATTTCAGAAGGTCGAGAATATTGCTACCCAAAGTCCTCGATCGCTCAAGGCTCGAAGCGACCCTCTTGTGGTGGCCTGAGAAGGGTTTAGGATTCAGGTCTGGAAAGTACGTTCGAATCTCCGTCTTCCACACATGTGTCGCCTGAGATGGCGCCAGGATCAAGGTCGCTTTGCATTGACGTGCCCGAAGTCCGTCACAAATGTCGTTGGTCTCTTTGATCTTGCGATTAAGGCCATGTCTTTTGATATTGACGCTCTTTATCTTCGGCGGCCCGCTCTGCTTCGTCCTCACCAGGGTCCTGTATGGGACAGAGGTATGTGAGCCCATAAGGGCAGCAGGAGGTAGGTAGACTGTAACAACAAATCCGCCGAGGGAGTCACGACCATCAATAAATGTTGGCGCTGTACGACACGATAATGACCGAAGCACCATTCATTGAACTTTCACATATGATTATATGACTAGGCGTTAGAGGAATTGCAAAGTCAGAATAGGCGTGTATAGCATCTGGGTCCTTTGCGTCCTGCAGTTCTTCTAATCCCCCATGATGCAGGAACTTCTATCCAATAATCTGTAGAATAGGCAGGTTGGATTTGGTAAATGTACTCCCAACATCACCCGGCTTCGATAAAAGTAGTCTAAAACTCTAGTCAATTATAAGGTAGAATTGAGCATATACGACATTTGTCTTCAACTTTCAAGGAAGCCTACACCACTTCCTTATCCCCTTCCTCACCCGTCTTTATTTTCTTTCCCACGCTTCCGTCCATGACGTCGTCCATCTCATCGCCTCTCTGACGTGTGATCGCTGATGTCGCGATTCACCGAGTGGATTCGTTACGAAATGTTTCCGCATTGGAGAGAGAGCTGTTGTCGAGTGGAGAAGTAGTATAAGCGACTGATGGCGGGGAGATGGAGAGGTAGTAAAGGGGTAACGCCCTGAGGCGACTACACGAAATAGAGTAGAGATAAGAGAAGGAATAGCGGGAGGCGAAGAAAGGGGCGAGGACGAGAGCGGATATTCATTGAGGAACTCGTACCATAATGCGACTCCAGCTCAATGACTCCGCTACGAGGACCCGCCCAACCGCTAACACAAGCCAAATAGTAAGAGAGAAAGGGTGATCACCACGACGTGGATGCGTAATACGTGGATAACATGAATGATGAATCTTTGTCACGACAGAACAGGCTGAGTGATCACCACCCGAGTCACCAGAGCATACGGGAAGGGGGTGCTGCGATTGATTCGCAATCCCCGCATAAGGGACTTGTTGAGGGGAAGTCATTATTCGTGATTCCTCTCAGGATTATTAAGCGTCTTTGATTGCGGCTGTGTCTTGAGATGAGGATGAGCGTTTCTCTTTTCAGTGGGGGGAGGGGATTATGAGACGGGAAGAAGAGGGGTAGGATATGTTTATATATATATATGGGGTATGTTGATTCCTTTTGGTGGAATGATAGGTGTATATGATTTTGTGATATTATTTCAATAAAGAAAGTCGTGAGTAATGGAAAATAAGAGAGGATACTTAGAGTGGAGTCAGGAGAAGTATATATAGCGCGTAAGCAATCATGTGCGAAAGAAAAGAAGTCTAAGCCTTGTATGAAATAAGATAGTCGCTGTATCATCGTCATCGCAATGCCAGTAAATGTCCATTCATCGTTGGTTATCCAAGCCCCATTACCGACTACGCTCCTTCGATGCCATCCCAAAGTCTAATAGGCCAGCAAACCAGCCTTTGCCAGGTCACTTTGATTATCCATGGCGTCTTCATACCTCGAACGTCTGCAGTAGACGAACATCCTCTTGGTGATGTAGCCAAGCCCAGGACTATGACCTTTCAATCTGTTGGCTACATGAAGGCTGTAATTGAAGTGGGCCAGCGTGTCATCTGCCTACGCTCCTAGATCGTCTGCTTGGCCTATTTCTTGAAGGATAGACGACTACTCGCAGAGTTAAACGTGTCGGCTGGTCAATCTCTGATTGGTAGGGGAAATACCAAATTATGCCCAGTTCGACTGCTGTGAGTTGGGTTTTTCCGATTGTCGATGATCAGGAGTGAATGGCGAGAAGGCAGATTCTTGAGACTTGGTCTCGACACATCCTTCCATAGGATCTCAGAGACACGTAATAAAAACTGACTCCTCTCTGAATTGCATTTTCTCCATCGTCGATCTCACTTGACCACCTCAGTCGACCTCGCCTTCGTCCAAATCCGAGTTTAGCAATATTGCTATAAATTTAAGTAGTTCTCTCAGGCCGTCTAGGCCGTCTCAAAGCTTTAGTATGTCGAAGTAAGAAACTGACTCGAGTCATGTGTAGATTACCGGTGAATGCTTTGCTTCTAAAATTTGCCGAATTGCTGCTGAGACGAATCCTGGCGTTTGAGTTCTCAGGCTAAACTCTCAGCTCTCAAATCCCCATATGTTGGTATATTCGCCAGTTCTCGGAACCTTCTGGAGAATCGCACTTCTGTGGGTACTAATTCTCCAGCCAATCGTTGTCGTTGCTGTTGTTGCTGGGATGGGCTCGGGACCCCATTCAGCCAGTCAGTTGATAAATGTTCAATCAGGTCCTGCTTGCTTGAGAGCGAAGTCCATATGACTCCCTAAGTTCTTCGTTTTCGGCTGGACATCCATCTTCCAAACCCATATTTTGAAGGCCGTCTTTCTATGATGAAGGCAAAGATGCCAAGTTTGAGGTCACCAGTGGAATAACTACAAACGGGATTGACGATTGTGTGCATAACTGGACTTAGAAGATAGAATTGATTGGTTGGGGCTTGATTAGAGAATTTCAAACAACAACTCTGCATATTGAGAGAGGCTGAGCTGGCTGGGTAAATTCTATACATGCCAGAGATATATTGATATATACATATATATAGTCGCAATATCCTGGAAAATACTACTAGAGGTTTTTGCAGATAACGTGCATCGTGAAGAGTATCTTCAAGGAATACAAAGGTGATAAAGGAGAAGGTGCAGGCTTGGAAGATAGTAAAAGGATGTTTAGGAAACTTGGAAGCTGGACGAGCGAAGAGAAGGTTATGAAGATTATTGCACCGAGTCCCCGTCACCGTCACAACTCAACTTGCCGTGTGAAGTCCGATCTCCTCCAATACGATCAGCGATCACCAGTAGATTTAGGATTAGTGACACAGAAAAAGCTTGTGATTGTAACCTTCACTTCGCATCCCGAATATCTCAGCCACATGTATACGGCCTTGCTCGATGATGTCGAGACGTACGATGGTCAGTTGCGCCCGAAGTTGTCGACCTCGTGCGATTATCAGCGACAGAATCGAGATCTACGGTCCCCATCACCAATCCTTGAGCTGTTTTCCGATCACTTTGTGCGGGTGTGTCAGATGAAGCCAGTGAGAACAATAGAAGCTTCATCAATAATGGCTTCTTCTCTCATCGCGGGATACTCAGCTGTCTCCGATCCCTGCCTACTTGTCTGTGTCATTCCTGCCCATCTCACCGTAGTGATTTTAAATGTTTTCGTCCGATAGCAGTACAAGTAAACCAAATCAGCCATATCCTAATGCTTTGGCAGTCATGTAACAGCCTGCGTTCTGCGACGTCTCTTTCTAGATAATCAATCAATCATCATGTAATGGCTTCCATCTCATAACCAGAATATAAATCATTTGAGAACCCAACTCAACTCACCAATACAATCTCAAACATCCCCCAATCCTCAATCTCTGCCCCTCAAAAGACCGGATCAATCTATCACAACGCACGTCCAAATCGCCATATCATATTAAATCCAGCTTGGCCATCCTCAAAAAGGTCTCAAAGACCATAGTGACAGGGGCGTCAGACTTTCGACCAATTATTCTTCAAGCAACGTGGTACTCACTTATCAGCATGAGTGCGGGTTTGGGGCGTCGGAGGAAGTGGGTGGGAGGTTAATGTCCATATTGACTCGGGCGCTTAGTGTTGTAGATTTATTGGACTTGAGTTTGTGTAGACCCTTAATTGGACGGATCAAGGTGGACTAATCGGCGCCCCACCCCCTAGTCGCTGTCGCTCCTACGACTAGGGGTGGGGCGCCGATTAATGGGATGTTGTTCGGCGGAGCATAGGAAGTCTTGGCACGCTAGCCAGACATAGAAAGCTTGACTATGAAATCTACTCTACATCACGATGAAGATAAACATGAAGAGCAAAGTCTTTGTAGCTTGCTGCGCTGCAGCAAGCCAATGTCGATCGTCTATAAAGATTCCATACCGCTCCCGAACACCGACGCTATACCCGAGGAAGAAGATGCCGTAAGCCAAATTGCCGTTGGTTGGTTCTCTGGAGTTGAATTCCATACACATGACGAGGCCCTAGTGACCAAACTCCCGCAGCAGAGGATCTCGTTAAATTTCATATTGCCATTCATACCACACCCTCACTGTCTCCGCTCGTAGTAGGCGGATTTGGGATAGAACCTCGAATCTTCCCTGTTGGAAGAGCATCTCGCATCATTGAAGCTATTAGCGTGGTATCGGCTGTCGTCGGTCTTGGAGCTCTTCGGGTCTCTGCAGGGTTCGCCTACGTAGCGGACGGAAGGTTCGTCATAGCTGGACTTTGATGGGCGTGATCGGGAGGTATCGGGCGTGATGAGGGTGGTTTCGTATCGGGAAGAAGTGTGCTTCGAGCTTGTTTGGCGCTCTGGCTCGGCGTATCTGGGCTGGAGTTGCGAGCTGTGCTTGGGATCGTAGGAGGGTGCTGTGGAAGTGTTGGTATTGCGTGTGGAAATGCTGGGGATGTGGAGTAGGTTACCTTTCTTTGAGTTTATGGACAGGCCACCTAGTTCTCGGGCCAGTGCGGCTGATGAGGAAGATGAGGAACGGCTTGAGGCGCTGGAGCTGGAGTAACCATTGCTGTAATTGTTGCGAGAAGGCATGGTGGAGGTGGGTGACGAAGGTAGGTGCCTTTGGAGTGTAGTAGGTATGTTAAGGTTCGGCACGACCCAATTGATATGTGATTAGGCGACCAATGTCACGATGTTTCAATGGAGCACCAGTGGCTACGATGAAAGCTATGGAGTATAAGGGTAGATAAGGATGGTAGAGACGATGGATTCGGAGGAGTAATTGGTTCTTGGATGCAGTTGAAGATAGAATTGCGGAGATAACTTCGAGATGGGTTCACTTCATCACTGATGCTGAAAAAGGAAGGAGGAAAGACAGGAACAATTGACCTTTTATCTACCTTTGCATTGCCCAATAGAGGCACGGTGGGACCTCGGTAGCATTCGTCACAGATCACCACTTGACACATGTTGCCTAACCAAGAGGACCGTTCGCGCCCTGAAGTCACAGGCATCCATCGACTCAACAAGCCCAAAGGGCGCTAGCGCGCAGGCAGTATCATTCGGCCAACTCCACGTTTCGCACTCTTGTCGAATAGAGGGCGCGATCAGGGGTTGAAGACTCATAATCGTGTTCGCTATGACTCCTGCTGCGCCCTTGCAGCCTTTGGATCTCCGTGATCACGTGGGATGCGGGATGCATTGACCGTCTGAAGATAGTCTTGCGCCATGCTGATGCAAGGTACGAGAAGATTCGAGAACTGCTGTTCGCTGTCAGAGTGGTGATTGGCATGATCGATGAGTTTGCTGCAGCCTGTGGTGGTAAAGTGCCTGGCACTTGGCGTCAGGCAACACTCCACTAGCGTCGGCCAGGCGTTATTGTTGGATCGCGCTAGCCCAGCCAATGAGCGTTCAATCCGGCCCGCTGCAAGGCTGTGAGCCGCCAACGACATTCTTATCCTATTAGGACGCGTGTTTATCATTTCACCCATATCCTCTGCACTGCCTGCCGTGAAGAAATGTATGCCTTTCGGCTTGGTGCATGCATGAGGACTCCTTCACCGGCACTGCGATGTAACAGAATGATTAGCTGGGGTGAGCTAGGCTATGCATGCACTGAATTACGCCCTGCGTTGCGTGGTGAAGAACGTGACTTTTCGATCTAAGCCTTGGGGCTGCCCTGACATCGTGCATATTCTCAAACGTGTGATGAGGATCTACTTGCGTCAGCAGTGATACGAGAATTTGCTTGCATGCTTTGCGCAAGTGATGTTCTACTCGCGGTGACTCACTAAGTAGGTTTGCCGTCTGTACTGACCAGGTCGACGGTGAACATTCACATTCCGTCAATCAATGGCATTGGGCATAAATTGAATGCCAAGGTTCCATTTGATGGATGGAAACTCAATGTCGCCGGAGGACGCCGCTGCCACAATTCCGAGTTCGTACAAGTGGTGGTGACAAATGACCACCCTTTGAAACGGGCAACGTGGCTGACGCGCGGCGACCACAGACCTTGGCTATCACTCAATACACTCGAAACGCCCTCCATTCTCTCCGCATAATGGAACCTTTTTCGAATAACGAACTGAAACGATAGCCTATGAGATCAGTTGAAGACATCATTGGACGGGCTATCGGGACATCGAAGATGCAGATTGGAACATACAGTGGCAACGAGACGAGTTGTCTCCTGCCACGACAGCAAGGGAATCCCTGCAGTTCGGAGTCTTTGACCGTGCTCTTACACCCTCCTGCCTTCATCATCCACGGCGGAACGGACTTATGAGGTGGTATTCGAAAAGCTGTCAGGGCGCGTGACGTTGCAGCCACGTTACTGTCGCGTTGTCCCATGTGGCCATCCACGTTCTTGGCCCTAAGTGGTCCGACCCTAAGCGCCCTCCACCATCATACGCCCCACTAAATCAGCATACGGATCATCCTTGAAAAGTTAGAAGTGCTGGTACGGAAGGGTCCCCTCTACCAGGGCGGGAGAGTGAGAGGCGCAAACGAAGACCGGAAAAAGCGCATCTTATTGGGCTCAAGCTGCAAAACAGAATCTCTACAAATTGGTCACTTGGATGATGTCAACAAGCCGCATGAAGGCTGTGGTGGAGGACGCTCGGGCAATAGGAATGAGACTGGAGATTTGAGATTGAAGATGACTTCCATGAGAGAAGAACGTCCATTTCAGACCTCAGGCGACTGGTCTGGTACGTCAACAATCCTGTCCTACATTCTTCGCCCCAATCATCCCAGGCAGTACCAAGAGACCAATTGTCATGACACTCCATCCATTCACCCGTAGGCATATTCTCTACAGCCGCTGGGTTGCGTAACAGACTTCTCTGCTACCATGAGCGATCGTCGTCCGCAATGAAAAGTCACTTTGGCTATTGATCCACCCGCATGACGCATTACACACATGACTCAGGTCTACTGTACTGGCAAGTTGCAATGAAACAGGCTAGCGCTAGCCTACATGTCGCCGTGCCGTAGCGATGACGGCTGATCTGCTTTGTCCACGCTTGAGCTTCTTGTCCCTCAACTATGAAACAGTCGCAGCACTCCCCGCAAGTAGGCCAAGTGAGAGCAAAATGACGTGTCATATGGGGAAACACTGTCAGAAACCGAATGATTCTGACGGCACTGATTTCGAGCCAAGGTTTTCCCATCAAATAAACCTTGATCCTAATACATCTTCATATCTTTGAATAGACTCTCCACACTGAACTGTCGAACAGGATCCCGTGGCTTATCATCTTGAGTTTGACCATCTTGGGACACCATTCTCGGTCCACCTTTTCCGGAGAAAAGGCGAAACCCTCATCATATCAGATCAAACTGTTGCCCAATGACAGGTGATATACTGTCATTGTGACTTCATCTTCGACTCTAGGGTGGAGATTACACCTATATCGCGCGTTCTCTACGACATTCCCTTCTAATAGCACAGCAAGTCAATGTTACGATGCGAGGTCTTCATGAACTCTTGAGTCCTTCGGCGGCAACGCCGGTCGTTAACATGTCGTTCGACAGACACCCATATACACCATATATAACACCCAAGGCCAGTTCCATGTCATTACACATCTTTTGATATTAATGTCAACCACAGGTTCATGACTACTGTTGCACAATGCAATCGCCGATCTTCTCCAAAGCTCATCACTCGCGCAATACACTCAGCCGCTTGTCTCTATTCGTCAGTGTACCAGGTACGATCGATCGATCACGCACGGCAACTTCCCCACACAGCGTCACGCAAACTATCCCTCTTCAACCCTTACGTCCCCAGAAACATTCATGTTCACAACCCCCAAGAATGCACACCCTCCCACCTCTCACCTCAATAGGTGCGTCTCAGCCCATCGCCTATACCCATCTATCCACCCACATCCAACCTCTTCTCCCCTCACACCCAAGCGCCTACAAGATACAAGCGCAAAGCAACAAACCCCACAAGACTTCGAAACACCCACCTACCAACCCACCACCACCATTACCTTCGCCACCATCTCCCCGCTAACACGATGTAAAACAAACCCCCCAGCTCCAATGTCGCTGAAACAGCCCGCCACCCTCGGCTTCGGCAACACGATTCAGGTGGAAGGGAACTACAAACCCCAATCTGCGCAAAGAGCGACAGGCCCGAGTTTCAACCTCAAGACCCTGATGGCCAAGTTCAAGAGAAGACGCACCGTTGCCCCTGTCCAAACGCCACCAGTACAACCACATTCGGCCTCTCCGTCCACACAACCACCACCCCCTCCACCCTCTTCATCCTCACCACAAAACCCACCCCCTCCACCACCTCAAACTTCCCCTCCCCCACCCGCTCGACCCCGCCCAACCCCCCACCCAACCTCAAACATCTCCCCAATCCTCCGCTTCAGACCGAAATCAATCTATGAAGTCCTCCACCCCTACCCCAACGCCAACCCAAATCAATATCCCAACTCCAACCTCGATCCCAATGGCAGCGGCGGCAACGGTACGAAATGGGGCGAAAACGATGCGGATGGTGTGGGGTTGCCGACTGGGAATGGGGATGGGGATATGGAGGGGGTGTGGATTAGGGATTTTGCTGTTGTGTAGGGGGTGTGGGGGGGGA